>Ga0131853_10010324_pt1 | contig 17075 bp, 15 predicted proteins | sample TergutLab28metaG_FD_92764 | JGI IMG/M metagenome (GOLD analysis project Ga0131853, IMG submission 92764) | Labiotermes labralis P1 segment gut microbial communities from Petit-Saut dam, French Guiana - Lab288 P1 (version 2) (version 2) | ecosystem: Host-associated > Arthropoda: Insects >... | reverse complement strand
CATTCATTCTCTACATGTTTCGAGCTTCCCGAAAGCTCGAAACATGTAGAGAATGAATGACGACTACCCATGAAAATAAAGGATAGTCCACAAGTGACATCGTGTTGGTTATTTTTTAAACAAGGTCTTATCAGTTCAATGACTAGACAGACTTCCCCCAACTTTCAGCTGTCTCACCAAAACTGAAAACACGTAACTCAAAAGTGTGCTCATTACCAGTACTTCAGTGCTTTAAATGCCTTGAATTATCACAGAGCGACTGTACGTCAATAAATTTTAACACAATTTATTTCAGGTGCTTCTGAACAAGGAATTTAGTTATTCTTGGTTAACAATAAAAAACCTCACATGAAAAATCACAATCATGGGATGTTGGGAGAAAACATCAACAACTGATGCACCAGGATAGATAAAAAAAAAATCTATAAAAATCAAGAAAATGATTCGTATGTACAATTACATAATTAAAAACAAAGTATACAACTAAATAAATATACCAGTCCACCTGCTACGTCAAACATGTGAACTCACATGATTTCATTGTTGCGAATGATCTTCACCGCAACATCCTGATTGCCTCTTGCTCCATCTCTAGCCCGGACCACATTGGAAAACACTCCCTGGCCAGTATAACCGTACACCACATACCGCCCATCCATCACTTCTCCGATACGAACACGGTAATAACCCTCAGCATCATCCCAGTTGTCTGTGAGATTAGGGTTTTCAGGACCACCATGCAATTTGTCCACTGTGCTGGGGCTCTAAAATAACATAAAATAACAGTCTCCTATTAAAGCACTACACAGCAAATAGTGACTCCTGACAGACCACACACATACACACACAATCTCTCTCTCTGTTTACTCACTAATTTTCTCTAATTTCCTTGATAAACACTCCAAAGAGGAAAAAATTTCAAACAAATGGTTACAACAAACGAATGTTAACCCCTCTTGATACCTGAAGAGGATGTACTATATAAGAATTAAATTATCCAATAATCTTGTATCCAATATTAGAACTTTAAATTATGGAACAAATAGTGAAGCAAACGATAAAACACTCTCTTATCTCACTAACTCTGCTCAGCAAAAGAATTTACTTCAATTTAAAACTGTCATATACTCTTAATTTCTGAAGACAATATGTCTCTGGCACAACTGCTTTATTATGTTTGTTTGTGCGTTTGTTTTTGGTGCAACAGGCCCCAGTGGGCCAGGGCCTCCTCATTCACACGGTTTATAGATCACACACAACAACACACCACGGTTGGTAGGACTCCACTGGACGAGTTATCAGCTCGTCGCAGAGACCTCTACCTAACAACACTCACAACAAACATCCATGCCCCTGGTGGGATTCAAACCCACAATCTCAGCAGGCGAGCAGCTGCAGACCTACGCCTTACACTGCACAGCCACTAGGATTGGTGCTTTACTATGTACCACGTCATATTGTTGTAAGATGCCTGCAAACAGCTGCAACAACTGTGTACCCTTGTATCTGGACATACATCATTGCTTATTCTTAACCTCCAATGCAAATGATAAATAAATTGCAATCATCAAAAAACTGCTAAAACCGTACATTATACTCTGCCACAGTGTCAGCTTCTGCAAACATATCCCATTCATTCTTCTTCCCATCCTTCCGCTCATGCTTGTCTTGTTTATTTGATTTCTCTTTGTCTTCTTCTGTTGCAACATGAGTAGTAAACCTTGATTTTCTTTTTTCTACAACTTCTGTATCCATTAGTTTTGGCTGATGGGTTTCATTTGATTCGAACGACTGATCGTTATCATCAGATATCACAGTAGGCCGTTCTGAGGGACTGCTTCGTTCTGACACATTCACATTGGACATATTTGAGTCTTCACTTATGGCTCCCAATCTCTGTAATTAATAATCACCATCATAGTAAACCAGTTCAACAATACTCTGACCAGTTTAAGAAAAATATAGCAGAATACACTTCTATAAGGTTAAAGGTAAACTTGTCCCTGCCCAAGCCATGAAGGTTTGTAGGGAAAGCAGAGGCTGTTGCTGCATCAACAAGACAGTCATTTGGAATGCGATAGTATACAAATTTAATACAGGACAATTTCCGAGCAACTATAGTACACGTGTGAAACTCAAGACCAACTTGTTGCACAATCATTTTATTTTTGATTAATAATCCGACAAGTTTCAGCCTTAACTGTCGGACACCTTCAGGGAGCTTTCTTTAATACATTGCAGCTTACATTTCAACTTCTATGTTAGAAATTCCACCTGTGATTAAAATAACTGTTTGGTGATTAAATGTTACAATTCTTAAAAACAGTTAAAATACAGTTAAATAGAATACAAAATTATTTTGCTCTTGACATAATTGTTGCATCCAACATCTACATTTTAATGTTTCTTCAAATAAACTCAAGTTCTGGAATGAGGTGTCTGGTGTTTCACGATTACGCTATTAACCTTTTGGCACCGGAATTATTTTTTTAATTTTAGCACACCCTGTATATAAAATGTGAATAATACAGGAACCAAATAAGTTAGAATTATGAAACAAACTGCATTTTGAAGAGAAAAAAAACGGGGAGTATATACCATGTTTAAAATATTCAGTACCTTGAATGAATACATAAAATGCAACTTCAGAGGTTAGTGGTGCGGTACGACCACTATAGTTGACATTAGGCGTCTAAAGGTTAATGAATGTGCAACATATAGTTACAGCATGATGGTTACTCCAGTTGAGACAGTCTGCAATGAGTCTGGACATTGAACAATTCGAAAATGTGACAATGAAGTCTCTAACAACAGTCAGTTAATTTACAACACTCAATCGCATATACTGACCATAAATATACCAACTCTGACAAGACTGTAAATTCATAAACAATTAAAAATTCACCCTCAAGAGTTCTTCTCGCTGTTTTCGTCTCTTCTGAATAATCTGTTCTTCATCCTCATCTTCCTCGATATTAATGTCTTCGATTTCTTCTTCTTCTGATGAAGATGACTTCTCAGCTTTCAAACCTTCAGAGAGACTATCTTTGAACATATCACTCTTGTCTCCACTCCTTCCTTTATTCTGAGCCCTACAACAAACACGGCAATCATAAGTATAAATGCTTCTAACAATGCATTATGACATCTAATTTAGCCACTGTCTTTGTATTTTGATCTTAAACACGTTTCAGCAACTGGAACTGTTTTCTTCTTTAGGTACAAAGTTTCCTGCTCAGATGGATTCCCACTGGTTTGGTGACTGGAACTATTTCTTTAACAGGGGCCAAACTCAGCAGAGCCTTTACACCTGACAGTGGCAACAGATCCAGTTGCTGAAATGGTGCATTTAGAAAAATAAATATGATATGCACTACCCACAATAACAGTCATATTTATTATTTTTAATGTATTGTGGGAATAGTTATACGAGGGTGAGTCAAATGAAAACTGTGAATATTTTTTATCTCCTTATTTAACAAAAATGGAACTGCAGAACATCATGGACAATATGGTGTGCTGATCCATGACTCATATCCAGATGTGCGGCTATTTCATTCAGTGTTACGCAGTGATTTTCCTTCACGATGGTTTCAACTGCTGCAATGGTCTCTGGCGCCACTACTCGCTCTGTGCCTGACCGGGTCGAGGAGAGTCTGTTACAGAACTAATGCCATTCATGAACTTCCTATTGCACTCATACACTTGCTGTAGTGACAGACATGCATCACCATACTGAACTTTCATTCATCAAAGAATTTCAATTGGTTTCACCCCTACGGAACGATGTTCTTTTTTGGTGCATGTTGCAAGTGGGGCCACCCTCTTTACACTACTACTGCGCCGTCGTGTTGCATTTCTGCATCGTACTGCCACCTGTCGGCCACTCTTCAAACCATGAGTATCACTGTTATGAACTTACAAGACAATCGAGCTGTTTCGAATTTTTATCGCACTTTTAAGGTTTTCATTTGTCTGTCCCTCGTACAAAATAAAAAACACAAACACACACACATGTATACACACACTCACACAAAGTACAAAACACACATTAACACATGAAGATATTTTTCCCTCGCACAGACATAATTTGGTATGAGTGCTGTTAGACTTCTGATGTATTTAAAAATGTAATCATTACACAACTAAGAGTCGAAAATTTTAAATATCTAGGCGTTATACTCTATGAAGATAATCAACAAACAGATTTATAAGAAAGAATAAAAAATGCTAACAAAACATACTTTATGTTACAAAAAATGTTAGAAATAAAAATATATCTAAAAAACTAAAATTTAGGCTAAAGAACACAAAAATAGACAAAACTTTAACATATGCATCAGAAACCTGGATACTAACAACAAGCAATAGAGCCAAGGAAACATTTTTGATAGGAAAGTTTTGCAATGGTTAAAAAAACCACTATAACAAAGACAATGAGGTTAAATAGATTACATTGGTTTTGGGCATGTACAGAGAATGGAAGAAAACAGAATTCCCAAAAAAGTATTATATATGAATTTGGAAACAAGGCTGAGAGGTAGACCAAGAAACAGATGGCAAGATGAAGTGAGGGAGGGTGGAAGACTAGTTGGTGGAAAAGGCTGGAAGGAAAGGTTATATAACAGACAGGTATGGAAGAAGCTCCTGAGAACGGCAAGGAATCGTCACATTCTGCACATGCCAATGGAATGAATGAATGATTACACAGCCTGATACCAGTATATAAATAAAACGTTTTAAAGGTAATAAGTAGTTAAGAAATTGTGAAGTTATAAATTTGTCATTTGTCTACAACCTATGCAACTTTCATCAAAGTAAATAGTATTTCTGAACTATGAAAACGGTTTTGGAAATCTGAGTTTCTCAAGGCAGTGTTGGGATGTGATGCTGTGTCACTGCAAGTAGCATGGAACTATTTATCTGACAATGTCACAACCCAAAAGACTTCCATGTGTCATACGAAGAGTTTAACTTCCAGTAAATTGTAATATCAAGGCTACAGCCTTAGAGTAATTTTGCTGGTACACATACACTATAGGGTTGGACATAGCATCAAGACATTATGACCGTCCGCCTTAAGCTGCCCGACTATCGGTTACAAAACTTCGTACGCTTGTTGGCAAGCATGAATCTGTCTCACGGAATATATGGAGGCGTAGAGAGCTGCTTTGGTTAACTGCCATTATAAATTCATATGATCACACCCTTGTTTGTTGTTGTCTCACACACTATCATAAAAAAAACTTAAAGACTGACTAAAACAATGCTGTTAGGATGTGTGTTCACCGCTCCGCTTGTTTCACTACTCTCTCTTTTGTAAAGTCCAATATTAGAGTCCTCATTCTAGAATGTCTCTTCCTTTGTCACGAAAACAGGTAGCCTGCAGGAAAGCCTGTATGACAATACTTTTTTGAACAGAGGAACTACATGCATACAGCTACCTACCACTATAATTCTTCTTCTTTTTCATCAGGCACTACAACTTCATCAGAAAGTTTCAGCCTTCTCAACTACTTCCTTCCACTTAACCAGACCCTGGATGTATTTTGCCAAATTACTTATTTTTCGTAATTCTTTAATCTTCTTATATACCATTTTCCCATCTACGGTTGGCCTTCCTGCTAATCTTGAAGATATCGATTTCCACTCATATAATTATTTGACCATCCTGTCATTTGTCATTTGGTCTACAAGGCCAAACCAGCTCAACCTTTGGGCCTTAATGTAAAAAGATTATATTCTTATTTCTAATTCAGTTATTTAATTCATCATTCATTTTAATTCTCCATGTGCCATCTCTATCCTTTGTAGGTCCAAATATTCCTAATATCCTTCTTTCATTATTAATAACTTTTGTTTCATTAATTCTGTTACTACCCATGTGTCACTGCCATATGTTATCACAGGTCTTATTAACAGTCCAACATAACTTTAGTTTAGCTTTCTTTGATGCTAGTTTGCTTTTAAGCTTTTTCTGATAAGTGTAATAAGCTTTATTCCCCCCAGCAATTCTTTCTTTAATTTCTTCTTCAATGTAATTATCTCCATTTACAATTCATCCAGTACACTTATAGGAATTTACTTGTTCTAAATATTGGGAAACAATATCTATATCATTCAGACCAATTTCTTTCTTTGAACATTTTAATATATTTGGTTTTTTGCTTATTTACAATAAATCCAAAATGTAATGATTGACTTTTAAATTTTGAAAAGTATACATTAGTGATTGTTTTGTTCTTCTAGTTATCAACATATCATCAGCATAGACAGAACACTGTTTAGACATGTAGATATATTTCCTCTTCCATCTTGTTGCTGTAATATTACATCTAAAACTACATTATATAAAGCTGCAGACAGAGGATCTCCTTGTTTTATGTCATATTCTACTTTAAACTCTTCTGCATATTCATTGTTTATCTTACCTCTTGTTTCAGTACTGATTAGAGTTAACTCAGTCAGTCTTATTAATTTTGCTGAAACTGTATATTGCACTAAGCAAGTATATTATGCAGATCTCTATTATGTTCATAACACTTTTAGAAAATCTGACTAATTATAAATATATTATTGATAGTAGATTTAGGCAAAATCCCTTTTGACACTTTTCCAATTTTATTCAACTATGTCAGATAATCTCTTATTTAACAACATAGCAAATATTTTATACACAATATTAAGTAGTGTAATTGGTCTATAGATGTTACATTTTAATCTGCCTCCTTTTCTGTATACTGGACATACAATTCCTTCATCCACCGTGTTGGAAGTTCTTTCTCATCGTGTATTTTTAGAAGTAATATACGTAGTTTCTGTTTCAACGTTCATCATCCATTTTTTATCAACTCTGGAGGTATACTGTCTGAACCAGCAGCTTTGTTAGATTTTAATTTATTAATTATGACACATATTTCACTATACTTTGGTGTTGACGCCTCACAGTTATCGCGTAAGCTCTCGGTTATAGCAAGACATACTTCACGTCTCTTTTAGATTAAGAATATTGTAAAAAAAAGTCTTTCCATGTTTCGATATATGTTCTATTTGTGATATAACATTATTCTCAGAATCTTTACAATTTGTAGGTAATGCTGCCTGTAGCTGGTTAAAATACTTTACTTCTTCAAAAAATGTCTTTTGTTTCATTTCTTTTATTAGCTTCATCTAATTCCATTACATTGTTGCTACGCCACAGTTTTTTTATTTACATACTGTATTTGCTTCTTTTCTCCTTTGTTTATAACGTTTTTCACACACAATCCACTACCATTTTTAAACTTCATGCATTAAATGGTGACTACCAAACCACAGAGCATGACACTTCAGAAGACATTAATTTATGACTCAAAACTTCTGGAATGTTATGCTATATGAAAATAATAAGTGGTTAACATTTTGAAGGGGCAGAGTGCCCCATTTTTAGTCGAACAATTCACGATGAACCATGCACCTCAAATCTCAACCATAATCTTATTACTTACTCTGACAAGAATGTAAAAAACCATAACACCAGCAACAGAGAAATTTTCCTGTTATTCAAATGAACTGTTCCTGGCAAACCTGCTGTGATACAGGCACAAAAAGTTTCTAGTAAATGTAATAAAATGTTCACCTCACAGCACACATTACATATGCAAAAAGAACACACAGAAAACATTCATTACTGTTTAACAGGCGGATATCCAAGCCCAGTGGGGAGAAAAGGTATAGCTCTACTCTTTCTTTAACCTTGGCATTGGATGGGGGGTGGATGGTCCACCATGCCCTGGCCACTTCCCTGAGGAAAAGACCCAGCACCCACTGTACAGGAGGCTCGATGGGCCCCACAGCCACTCTGAACATATTTGCCCTTAACAGGATTTGATCCCCAGACCTTCCGGCCCACAGCAAGTCACTGTACCCAATAAGAAATATAAGACACACATGAAAGACTAATGGTTTTTATGGTTTGGAGTTGGTGGCAGTTAGAGACAGAAGCAGAAGATGGCAGTAACAGAAGTTATGCCAGACACTTTTGTGGCGTCCCCCTACACCAAAAATAGGGGTCTCCACACTCCAGTGCCACTTTGTGCATGATGTCACACTGTTAAGTGCAGAATCCGGCCATAAATAAGGCTGCCTTTCCAGAACTGTCCCAAGTCACTGATGTTACATATTCCCATTGATGTTCCAATGGGCCTTATACTAGTAGTCATAAAGGACGTACCTGCCATGAGCAGGCCGCTGCTGTCGATCGCGGTTCCTATCTCTCTCCCTCTCTCTGTCACGATCTCTTTCTCTTTCTTTGTCTCTACTTCGAGGAGAATGCGATCTTACTGATGGCCACCTCCTGTTTCTTTCTCTCTCTCGTTCTATCCTTTCTCTGTCTCTGTCCTTATCCCTTTCTCTTTCAGCATCTCTGACCCTACTTTCTAGCCGCTGGGCATTTGCATCACGAGTTCGGCTATACGAACGTGAAGCAGAGGTTCCTGAAAGATAAATTAAGTTTAGAAAGCACACACACTTCAGAAATTACCTGCCCCCACAGTTCTTAAGGTCCTGTTGTCAGTGACAATGTATATGATACTCTCCTGTGAAGTAGTAACCCACTGAGTGGGGATACCAGTAAATGCTTGTGACAGGCAATGGGAATTTAGACCTGTCAATTACATGCCTCAACAGTGACAATTTTTAACTATACCAGTAATTTTATTTTCACTCATTATTTATAGATCGCAGACAAGAACTGAGTATTGAAGACGGATGGTGGCAAGGAATGGGTGCATAAACTTTGTAATATTTTGGGTACAATAACAGATAAAATGAAATGAAGCTACCACCCACCTTCATTACTTAGTCAGCCAGAGGTCTTCTGTACTTTCTGTAGCAACTGGTTACTATTAATACAAGAGTACATTTCCAAGTGGATGTGCTAACTGCCTGTGAAAATGGGTGGCTGTAAAATCCACAGTGCAGATATACAAGAGCAATCAGTAGCAGAAGGCAATATGAATGCACACACAACAGCCTGAATGTGGTGCAAATTCAAACATTGAAACATAAGCCTACTTGTAATGGCCAGTGATGAAATTATATGAGGGGAATTCAGAAAGTAAGGTTCCCTATTTTATTGTAACCAAATAACTTCACGTAGTGAGATGCCTCTTTATTCACTTATTACACTTCACGTCACTTATTTTTCCACACAGTCACCTTCTCTGTTGAAGCACTTGTCTAGTTGGGAAATCTGTTTCTCAAAACCCTGTATATAGAAGGTGGGATCCTGACCACACAGCCACATTTGCACCTCATGCTTGACATCATCATGTGATTTGAATCGCTTGGCACAAAGATGTTTTTTCAGGTTGGGGAAGAGTTGAAAGTCCGAAGGTGCTGGATCCGGGCTGTAGGGCGCGTGCTCAAGAATTTCCCAGTGCCATCGTTCCAAAAGATTCGCCGTCGCATGAGCTGTATATGGTCAGGCACTGTCATGCAATAACAGCACCCTCTTGTCTGACATTGAGCTACGAAAGTGCTACCATCTAGCGACCAATGTCTGAACTTTAAGTGAATAAAGAGGCATCTTGCTACGTGAAGTTATTTGGTGGCAATTAAATAGGGAACCTTACTTTCTGACTTCCCCTCATATTACACTCAACATGTGTGATACTCACTGCACATACATACAAAGCAATATGTGTAAAATAAGAAAAAGTACATACACACTATAAATTCACTAATCAGTTTCTTACTAATGGGTGTCCTGCTGTGGCTTGATTTTCTTCTCTGCGACTCCCTACTATCTCCAAGCTTCCTTGGCACATCATCCCTTCGCTTAGACTCACTACGCATTTCATACCGATTGCTTCGTTCATTTTGTAAATGGTGACGTCCAGATTTCTCATCTCGGTTATGGTATAAACGTTCCCGATCTCGGTCACTTTCTCTTGGTCTCTTCGAATCTCGTAATGCTTCTGATGATCGTTTCCTGTCTCTGTCTTTCTCTTTTTCCCGCTCTTCTATAGCTACTTTCTTTCTTTCATCAATAATGTCCAGTTCAACCCTCACATCTCCCCGATCTCTACTTCTGCTCCTAAAAATAAATCACATAAATTGTAATCAACATCCACAACACATACACAGTGATGCAATTGAGAAATCACCGTTTCATTATAAAAAAAATACTGCATACACTCTTCTCATAAATGACCATAGTAGGAAGCACAAAAAAACAAATGGAAAAAATACACGAAAAGATAATTCTACTATGATATTCTGTGTGACACACCATTCACTGAACCTGGAGAATGTAAGTATCAGCACACATTTTATGTAGATACACCTAATAAAAAGGATAGTTATGCTTCATCTGACACATGTCTATAGTATGCTATGAAACAATACAACAGACAGAGACAGCCATCATGATATCAGAATGCAAATCAAGATACAATTATTTTCTACGAGGATAAGTCTAAAGATTTTTACACTATCAAACAAAATGTGGACTTTCACCCCTAGAACTCAACATATCAGAGTACTCTGCAGTAAACAATCCCTCCACCTACAGCTACTCTGAATCCATTTTGTGTCACCTACATTAACCATTCTGCAATCGTACAAAGAAACTATTAAGCCAAAGCTCTTACCGACTATGCTTTCTTTTCCTCCTTTCATGCTTTCTTCTAGAAGCTTCTTGAGCTACTTCTGTATCATCTTCTACCAAATTAATGACTTCAGGAACGGGCTTTGTGTCTGCTTTGTTAACTTTACCGCTATCACTGTCATCTTCATCATCTTCTTCTGACATGTATGCTCCAAGTCTAGCCTGGAGAAGTGCCTGTTAAAAGAAACAATCATCATATCCCTAACCCTCATCTCCCCACCAGAAAGATGCGCAAAGCACATCTCACCATGGTTTGACACAGAGACTGCTTTAAGTTAACAGATCACATGAATAAATAGGTGACAATTCAAGAACTCTGCACCATATTATTACATCGTTCTTGATTTAGTCACCAAAACAGCTGCAAGCTAACAAACTGTGACACTCTTTTTCCTGCATATTTCCCATTCAGCGGCACTTAACCTGCCCTCAGCATTCTGTAAACACCTTCAATATATGTTCATCACAATAAACGACAAGGCCCGACATCCACATAATCAAAGAGATAAATTACAGTTGGGAATTTTAATTATAATGTTCTTAAAGAAATCAAAACCAGAAAGAAATGATGACATTTTACGTTTTCAGAGGAACAATAAGTTATTTCTAGCTTGCCACCATGCTTTTACCCTGATGGGTAAATCTGTGTACCTCTATTCCGCTCTTTGTGTCAAGGTTGTGAGAACAGTTGCCTGCAACAGCCACCCTGAATCAGAAGTTCACATACTGTGGGAACATTTATGATCAGTAACGGTTTGATTTCTGGGTTGAACGAGAATCAACAATGTGGAGACTGGATGTGAACAAGAGCGCAGTCCCCATTTTACCAGAAAAACATGAGATAATTGCATCACACAGGTAACCTTTACCATAATTACCCATTTATAAGTTCATTCAATGGCACAGACAGGCAGAAAGTGCTTCACTAAAATAATACAGTTATCACTAATTTTTATAGCCTTGTTTACTTCCAAAAAGCATTCCTAACTTTGAGGTTATTTGGTCCCTTGGTTACCAACTATACAGACGTACACACCTGATATGCAAAATCACTTAGAAACCTAAAGTTTATGCTTTTTCGATTCTTACCTTCTGGCGCATGAGATCTTCAAGATCAATGTCATCCTCAATCACTGCAACATCAATGTCTGAATCACTTTCCTTTGCTTTAACGTCAACTTCGGATTCAGACGATTCATCCACAAGTAATTTTGTACTTTCAGCTGGTTCATTTTTCTTCTGCTCTGTTTCAATTTTCTTAACTGGCTTTTGAACTACCTTATGGTTTTCACTCCTCACAACTGTCCCATTTCCATTTAAAACAACAGAACCGTGCGAATCTCGAGACCTGCTTACATGTTTGTCACTGTATTTCATTTTGACCTCCTCTTTCACTTCTCTTTGTGAGCTACCAGCTGATATTTTTATTGATATATTATCCTTCGCTTTATCAGGTTTCTTATTGTTATCCACACGGGACACATCACCATTTTCACCTTCTTTTCGGTGTTTTCGTTTCTTATGATGTTTCCTGCAAAATAAAAACAAAATAAAACACAAACGCACACATGTGCATCTAAAACTTATTTTACTCCCCATATTCAAAGGTGATGGAATGCTTTGTCTCAACTTCTTGACAAATGTCACATAAAAAAAAAAAAATTCTGTGCTCAAGTTCTGCTGTGCGTTAAAAAAAATTTAACGCATCAATGGGAAGTGACTCACAACAGCTGTCAGATAAAATAACGGGCCCATATGTACTACTACAATAATGTGTCACTCACAGCAATGAATTTCTCTCAAGGAAAAATTGTCCCCATTCACAACATGAAGGCATATGGGAAAACAAAGATATGGCTCCACTCATTCTAAATTCGGCACCAGATGGAAGCGAGTAATTATTTCAGTAACACCCAATAAAGTAACTCTAATTTATCAAGCACAAAAACTTGAGTGTTACTTGACATCTTGTACAAACCTTTCAGGTTTCTCCGCAGAAGCATGCTTCTTATGTTTATGATGATGGTGGTGTTTGTGCTTCTTTTTCTTCTTCTTTTTAGAAATCTCTGCATCCAGAGCCTTTCTCTTATCATTCAGCATCTCAGTAGAATTTTCAGAATCAGAATCTGAAGAGCTGGAAAGAAGTCTGCTTGTAAGGTCAAAGATAATAAAAAACAGTGATTACCTATTTCAGTGAAAGTATCCAAAGATGCTAGAGTGTCCCAAAAGTAAACAACAAACGCCACTGGAGTTCAACTAACTCCACTCTCCAATAGCAAATACACTCAAAAACCAAACACAGCATAAGAGAATCAGTTTCTAGCAACTGTTCTGGACTTAGAAACTGATACAGTTACAATTTTGGGACACAATGCACAAATGCAAAAACAGCCATACAATTCTTTTTTTGTTTCACTTTTGTTTGCAAGGATCGGGCCTGATCAGGTACTACAACCATCATGTAGTTCTGAGTTATGCAATATTCACATTTCCCACTATGGTGCTCAGCAAACAGCATCCAAAAACCAGTATGCAGTTGACCATTACAATGAAACATAATCAACAATGCTGATATGTAATATCGATACTAACATTATTTTTTATATTTTAGCTTTGCATTAGAGCACAGGCTTTACTTCTACCAACATCTCTGGAACATACTTCAGTCTTCATAACAAAACTGCGAAAAAAAAAATGAGAACTGAAAAACTATTATAATGGCATAAACCACAACATAATTAATTCACCCCAAGTATCATGATATGCGTCATAACTCTTCACAGCATCACATAAGCAAAGTATCTCAAATTCTGTAGTAAGCAATCAATAGCATTCAAAATGTACGCATAACATAAGGTTGTGGCACATATCTATCTTAACATCCTCCATCCTTCTCAGACTATCATTCAATTTATCCATCATTATCACACTATTTGTTATTACTCACAATTGTGCCCACATTATAGACTGATATTACTATTACTAAGGTCTGTTACATTACTTCACAGAACACATTATTTACACGTCAGTTGATTTTGTTACATTTATTACGCACTCATAACCTCATTTCTTCACCACCCAATGAAATATTTTGTAACTGCTGCCATAAAAACAATATTTCAAACATAATTTCTATGTATATTCACAATATACCCAAATGCCACATTTTATATTCTTAGACATAATAAATATCAAATATTATTACTGTTCCACATTTTTATCCTCCCTAATATGCATCAAGTAAATTGCACGAAGAAATAATGCAGTTTAATATCATCTATGTACAGCACTCTTGGTAAGGACAGCAAACAAACTAGTCATACACATACCTAGGCCTTCATGTTAAATGCCCATTATTTTCATCTGGTTTTAACCAAATTTGGATTTTAATGACAGAATTTAGTAATGTCCCCCACCACCAACATAAAATTTCACAAAGACAGGTCCAGTGCGAGCCAAGCTATTTCACATGGATGGATGGGCACACAACACAGCTTAAAGATGCCTTTCATAACTTTGCAAACATCTAAACAAAATGAACTCTGATATACACAATTACTGCCAGTGTGAACAAATTCCAAAAATTCTATGAGTGACCTCCAAATTTCAGGTGCCAGAAGGGTAACATAAATTAAGTACTAGTTTCAGGACCCACAATTTTGGAGTACCTTGTTAACCTAGTATTATCTGACACTTTATGCTCAGTAACATGAACTGAAACATATTTGTATATGTACAAAAAAATGTAATAATTATGAAAATCCTAGGCACAACAACTTGAAATTCAGTTTTCTTGGAAACCACATGCCTGGCCCTTGTGCACCCTTCATTTACACCGTAACAAATATAGTTGCTAACTCGTGCTAAGCAACAAACTGTGGGTGGAAGATACCAAACTTTAACACCTACATGTTCAGACACCTGAGTTGTAATGTCTGTCATTGGTGAACCACGAAAATATCTGAAAAATGGATACTGAAGCAAAACTGCTTTTGTTGCATAGGTGAGACAGCAATTCAAAAATATTTTGACACCATCACATATTATTCAATATACACATATATTCCCTGCATTTTTAAAAAAAGCATACAAATTATATGACTAAATACGAAAATAAACACAATTCAACACATACACACAATGGCACTCATTATTAACATAACCACAAGTGTAATCAAATTTCACTACAATTTAAGCTGCTACATATTACTTACAGAAATCATACATCTGTACAATATAAAATGCCAACATTCTGCTAGGACAGCGCCAACGCTAAGCATCTGTTCTGAGGACTACATTTATATCATAGGATAAGAAAAAATACTGACCACCTGTATCTATATAAAACTGACACAAAAGCACATATTGAAATACAGATGATGCTGTGGAAAACTTCAGGCCAGCAACATAAATGTTTTAAGTAACTACGTCCTTCCTTATGAGATATGGAACACGAATTCATATTATTCTTAATTACAATTACGTAATGTTTGGGATCCACCTGCATATTCTAAACACCAGATGAACAAAATTACGCTTCCACTAAGATTTACTACGCAGGTTTAACTATATGCATAATATCAGTGTATTTGCGAGTTTCAATTCTGAGCAATAATTCGTTTTATTAAATAATACATGGGGAGCAGCACCATATCCTTCAGATCTTAAATCACAAACTGCATTAAACTTCATTCTGCAAATACTGAAAACCTACATCTTCGAAGACGGTCGTAGTAAGAATACCCTCTCCGATACGTTGAAAGATATATATATTTATGTTAATTGTGCTCTATAATCGCCTTGCCTTCTTCTAACACTGCGTTATCAGAACGTACGGGAGTGAAGAATGGCTGTAACAAACACAATTTTATCTAAAATATACAGAAGCACACAATAAAGTACCCAACAACAATTTTTAGAATTAGAAACGTACCTCATTGTGCAAATTCTACAAAATATATCGAGAGCAATATTAGTTTCAACGTAAAAAAGACACTTCCTGACGACCGATAACCACTTCCACCATCTTAGATATCATTACGAAAATGATTACGATACGCCCGGAAATGACGTCACAAACCACGGATAATAAATGACACAGACTAACCACTGATTAGCATTGTGGTCACGGATTATCCAGTATCGTGGTTATAATTCTGTGGGATGATTCGAAATACGGATCGGTGCCAGGCAATTAACCTCACTGTTGCAAGTATCTATAAACTTCGTCATGTCCGTTTGTCTTTTGACTATACTTGCACTGGCCTCATTTAATACTTAAATAAAGCTGATTTCAAATAAAATTAATATTTTGTTATCTGTCGTCTGCTAAAAAATTCTGATCACAGGAATTTCAGTTCAAAATATACAGTACCTACACATTCACAACGAATAAAACCCTAAATGCATTTTCACACAGTTCATAAAACTAAGTAAACCAAATCCTTTGATTAAAAATGGCAGCTAGTATTTCACCCAACATGTTCCAGTGCTGTTTTTGCGTGCACGTGTGTGCATTAGTGTTAGGGTGTGAAAGACATACATTGTGCACATGTACTTGTTTCATACCACTTGATGGAAAGTTAATAAATAATAAACTAATTAACTAACTCCATGTAGCAGCTTCTTTGTGAGAAATTAATATTGAGGCAATCACAAAATTTTTTGTCTTCTATATAATACATAGTTTCAATACCATACCAATGAAAGGACATTAATGTAACAAATCTTTAATCAAAATAATCAAGCTAGCATCCTCAAACCTGTGCCCTTAGGTACACTTTAGTACAGCACATTCCTTTCATTTATGCCTTCGTTTCACAAGAGAATGATAATCTTTCATTTTGAAACTACAATGTTGTACATATAAGGGATTTATTAAATCTACTAACAACTTTTAACATAGTCTGGTCCTTTATTGATTAGACATTTCAATACTTTTGTGTGTGTTACCATCAGAGCATAATTATACTTAACCACACTGCATAGGTAAGCGCGACACATGAAAACCACAGTAAAGTAAGTAGACAATAAAGGTGATGTACATACAGATGTCAAAATGCATATGTAAAATCAGTAAATGAGAAAAGGGCATGAAAGGTAGTTGGCCAAATGCCAAAATACTGTCCAGGAGTATAGCTAGTTTGGGGTGAGTGACATGGCTGCCTTTGGCAGCTGGGTGCAAGCAGCAGCAAAATGAATATTTTTAATGAGCAAATTCTATTTTTTTTTTAAATTGAGCCATCCCCGTTGTGTGTATATAAACAATAGGTGTGGGTACCAGCAATAGACATCGGATACTGAAAAACAGTAACTGGAGACCCACACAGGAAAGCAACGAACAAACAAACTTGAGCCGCACACCCCGGGATAGCAAAAAAAACAAATACCCCCCCCCCCCCGGTGCCCCTTAAAAATAGCATAT
>Ga0131853_10010323_pt1 | contig 17075 bp, 8 predicted proteins | sample TergutLab28metaG_FD_92764 | JGI IMG/M metagenome (GOLD analysis project Ga0131853, IMG submission 92764) | Labiotermes labralis P1 segment gut microbial communities from Petit-Saut dam, French Guiana - Lab288 P1 (version 2) (version 2) | ecosystem: Host-associated > Arthropoda: Insects >... | reverse complement strand
CTGCAGTTTACAGTATCTAAACTGTCATGTGTGAATATCACCTGAGTTTATAGTAATATATACCTTTTTGGACAATTTCTCCTGTCTCATTGCTGCTGGACTGTGCACCATTTGTGTCACTTCATTGTACTTCGTATAGAAATGTACCTAAATCTTTTATTTATATCATCTTATTACTGCTGATTATTTTCTGGTACGCTCTTTCTTCATTTATGTGTAGCCATTTGTTATCAAAAAATTATTCTTTCCACTTCTGTGTCTCATTATATTTTAGTAACCTGTGAACTACATTCCATTCTTCGTTACGATGGAGGCTTCTTCCTTCTTCTACACCTCTCCTTTTGCTTCGTAGTTTCCATATTACCAATTAAAAGCGTGCTAAACCCAAGTCATTTATTTCAGTGTTTTATCATAACAGATTTTAATGAAAAAGAACGGGGGAGATGTGAAAGCATTAGGGAAAATGAAAGAAAATGGTTTGGAATGAAGATACGCTAAATTTCAACGGGCCCTTTTCACTACCGAACCGTAAAAAAGACAAGGAGCCGCTATAGTGTGGAGAAGACACTAAAGAACGGAAATGCGTATAGACAGTAGGTTAAACAGAAGAAGATGAGACTTGGAAAAGAAACATGAAGTATGATACAATGTAATTGTTGTACCGCTTACAGGCCGACGTGCCATCCTCATTGCCTCCATTTCAGTGGGTACTAGTATAAGGGATCGGCGTGTTAAGGTACCGGTTGGCCTTAGTCTAACGCAGAGAATAAGAATGACTGCAGCTTTTCCCCGATTGTTCCAACACCACCATCGTGTTATTTTCCTTAACCACAACAGCAACAAATTTACCTTCGTAATTCAATTAACAGACGCTGCTCATCAGAATTAATAAGGAAGCAAATTGTTTTGTAGTAATGGAAGCTGTATGCACATGCTGAGGAACAAAGAAACTAATTATGTTCAGTACCATCTTTTTTTTTTGTTAAGGAGGACACTTTAGATTCATAAATCAGTTACTGTTACGCTAAGAATCAGAAGGAGAAGACAAACTAAAACAACTTGGAACATACGAGAATAAAGTTATTTGATTAATGACATCTGAATAAAGCTAATTACACCCCAGTATTGAAGTAATTAGTAAAATAATTCATTTGTCATTCTGATTTATTCATTTTAAGTGAAAGTACAGAAAGTAGTTATTTTCCTGAGAAAATAATTGTAACTGAACTAATTCCTTGGAGCTGAGTCTTTTATGGGAAATTTATATTCTCTCAGATAATGAAGAACTCCCCCACTTCTTATGGGACGCGAAGTTTTGTTGAAATATTCACAAGAGCCCGCCATTATCCTGAGCCACTTGAATCCAGCCCAAATCCTGTCATCCTTCCTTCCAGCTAAAGTTAGGTCTTCCAAAGTGGCATCTTCCCCTCAAATTTTTCGACTAAAATTTTGTATGAGTGTGTCATGTGTAACATGCCCCGCCCACCTGACCGTTGTTGATTTCATGGTCATAGGAAAATTTAGTTCAGAATACAAATTATTATGCACATAATTCAGCTTTCTTTAGTCTCCTGTAGCTTCCCCACTCTTGGATTCCGATATGCTACTGAGCACTATGTTCTCAAACACTCCTTGCTATGTCCTATGAAACTAAATTAATTAGTGAATGTAAAGGACAATGCAGATTATAATGCAGGGTCACGTAGTTCCTTAACTGGCCGTGGCTGGGAAATGCAGGCATGTTTCACTTGTACCTTCACTTTCCAAGAAGTTTCAGTTGGACACAGAACGACCGGTTTTACTACATACTTTGTCGCCTTATAGTTCTCATAAGGGCATTTTTATTGCATACTAATTTTGAACAAATTGCAAAGGAACTAAAAATAATACCAGTTTTGGACAAATTACTGGAATACAAGAGAAGCTGGATACAACATGTAAATAGAATGCCTTGAAATAGATTACCCAGGGTTATGAAATATGTGCGCGTACTACTCCCCAACGGCAGAAGGACTCATGGTAAACCTTTGTAGAGACTTCTGGATACGTGAGACCGGAACGGGTCAACAAGTGGCCCAACTGCATGAAAGATATATTATTATTATTATTATTATTATGACTAATTTTCGAAGTTCATTTAAGTTTTGTGTACTTGCATCTTTATCCACAACAGATACCGCCGTTATTTGTTAATTGGAAAGAGTATTACACTAGATGTTTTGTATCTTACAGCAGAATAATTCCAAAATAATTTTACGTTCTGCACATAGAGACGATATGTAGCAACGTGTTGTTTTTATTTACACGAATCTTTAATTGTTATTGAAAGTAAGGATCTTTTTCTGAGCTCTGTAGCTCTTTATGTAAACCGACTTGTGAGTGAGGCCTTTCGTCATGAAGTGCTAAATATTTATTCATGTTTTACATCGGGATTTCCTTCACAAACCTGCATTACAGACAAATATAGAACCATTAAGCTTCAGTTGTTAACTTGGTGCGCACAAATATGCTTTACAAGTACAAGTAATGGGAAGGTTTAAATTTTTCCTTTTACAAAAGGCTCCTTTATTTTTCCCGCTGCTCTAAAGTGCTTTTAATTTTCAGCCCGAAGCTGTATAATCTTGATCATGACGATGTGGTTTTTAAGTCACAGTGTTTAGAATTCTAGAATTAAGGAAACATAGCGCCATTTATTTTGATACTGGAAATGATGTGGACAGGCATAATCCGGGTGTGCTGCTCTTGGCTACTTGGTCAGCATTGCTGGATATTACTAAGCCACTGTTTTCAAAACTTCTAAATCCCATCCACGAACACCCATTATAAACGTTTTAAAACATCGCTGCATATAAGAATGAGGCTTTGGATTAACAGAAAGTTGTTACGTTACTATTTTTTGACTTTTTACTGACCGTGCATCTCAGTATATTTATCTCAGTATTTAACCAACTTGATGCACAAAATTGTGTTTCACAGTGAGTTTTATTTCATGCCTCTACATGTTTCGAGCACATGTGCTCATCATCAGGAGGTCAAAATTGCATTACACAGCCTCTGGTATCACCACACATATAGGCATGAAATAAAACTTATTGTGAAACAAAATTTTGTGCATCAAGTTGGTTTAAATACTTAGATAAATTACTAGCATAATTGCAAGGGCCAACATAGGACGCAGTTCCCAACTCTTCGCCTTTCATCTCTCTCTCTGATTTTCCATTAGAAACCGGACAAGACTCCAGCGTTGGAGGATAAATCTATTCCCCTGTATTGAGCATGCATTGACTACATTACAGTTTCCGCCTCTTATCTGCATAAATTCAATAAACGTTTCGTGTATTGACTGAATGTATGTACAATCAGAATTCCTTGTTATGTATTCCATTAAAAGAATGTAAAGATATATTTTTTTAATGCAGCAACATTAACATATAATATAGACGTACCTTCTACGACTGTAACAGGCACTGAAGTGTTTAGTACGGTAGACCTACACATAAACGTTCTTTTTTTAAAAAAATTATTACGAAACCCTTTCAAACAATATTTCCTTTCGTTCATAGTCGAATAATTTACGTACATGTTTCAAGAGGACAAAGATTTAAAATCTGTGGTTTCCTAATAAAATATAATCATGAATTGTATTTAAACATTCTACTAATGAAAAGAAGTTCATTCCTTAAAATTTGAAGTGATTTCTGTGTTCTCTGCACTTACATGTTCCATAATAATTTCGAGAAGAAAACGCTTTGTCGCTGAAGTCTTAAATACTACAGTCTGAGTGGATATTATTCGAAGTAAAGTTATACATTATTGACATTATGTTAATCTCCGCACTTTGCGGAAGTGACGATTATTGTGACGCCATATCGTTTGTGGAACAAAACAAGAAACAGACAAGACAGACATTGTATTTATAACGTAACACTGAGGTGCGTCCGTGGAACCATTGTCGCTGTGGAAAAGCAATGGGTATTACACAACCTCTGTGTGTGTATTTGTAGCCTTACGTATCCAGGATGCAATGCCATGCGCCATATTGCAATCTGTCGCATGCCACGCTCTACAATATTTTTCCACATTTCCTCATAAACGGCACGAATTTCGAAATGAAGTTACTGAACACAAAATATGTGTTTTGATTTTCTCTACAACATTTGCCTGCAACATTTCTCATTCTAAGACGAAATGAACGAGATACGAAAATAAATACGCTGTTCTTCATGTAATGTAACATTTATTCTTGTCCGATTTTAATTAAACTTGAATTTTCTCGACAGATTTTAGAAAAATCGTCAAATATCTAATTTAATGAAAATCCGTCCATTGGGAACCGAGTTGTTCCATGCCGACAGACGGACAGACGGAAGGACGGGCGGACAGATGGACAGACATGACGAAACTGATAGTCACTTTTCGCAATTTTGCGAACGCGCCTAAAAATGCTGATCGTTTTGTGCCAACAAGAAGCCTCAGCCAATATGGTTTGCAGAGATCGGATGAGATGAAATGAGATGCGGGAGTAATTATAAAGAATAAATATGATTATTTTGAAAAGAGACGGAAGCAATACAGGGACATCTTCTCCTTAGCCCTCAATATCTTCAATTACATCTTGTTATTTCTCTTTGCTTGCTGAAATGCTGAATTTTAAATACAGAATGTCCGGTAAATTCCACGCCAGGATTATATTCCTGACCTCGTACCGAGACACAAATGTCATACCGACATGGGCCGGAAATTTACGGCTAAACACAGATTTGCAGAAGCACGTTATAATGGACCAAGTTGGCATAGCGGAATCTCTCCGAGATTTGTGTTTCAGGTATAATGTTCTGAGTTTTAATGAGCTTTTGGAATCTTATACGCTGTTACAGGTTTCTGAGCTCGTGCGGGGCGCTGTTTATTCCTTCTGAGGTTGCGATGAATGTATTCGAACTCTAGAGGCTAATACATGCGTCGACTGCTTCGTTAAGTTATTAGTTTTTTTTACCGTTAAGTCTGTCTGCCCATCGTATGATTGTCTAGCGTCTGTAGGTGGAACGGCGTCGTTACATCATTGAAAATTTAAATAATTATCTCATATTGCAAGGAGGATCATGAGTCGAATCGTTGTTACTCATTACTTTTGCACCAAGGAGATAAGCAATTCGGAGTTGATAAACACGAGGAAAAGAACACGTTTACAGGACATCCACAGAAGATTACAGAGTTAAGAAACTACTCGTATTTCAATTTTGGAGCAAAATTTTCCTCAACAATGATCATATTAATTAAAACAGAACTTATAATGGTGTTCAAAACCGCATTAATTTTATCTTTCAGTTTCGTAAAACCATAAAAAAGGCAAAATTCACCCCATAACAGTCCACGAAGGCTCAGAGGGGAGTAGAGAAATAGCATAACTCTTTCTTTAACCTCGGCATTAGATGGGGTGGTTAGTCAACTCCACGACCCGGCCGCTTTACCCCCGGGAAATACCCGGTACCTATTGTATAGGAAGCTGGGTGAGTCCAGGGACCTATCTGGACAGGTGCGGAAAATTCGCTCCCATTGGGATTCGATCCCCCGACCGTCCAGCCCGTAGCGAGTCGCTATACCGACTGAGCTGTCCCGGCCGTTCGTAGAACCATATCTGGACCGAAATTAGTATGGATTGTCGCTCTTGGCATTTATATAGCAACAAAGAAGTCAGAAGTTAATTGGTGGCTTCCTTTTGCTTGAATGGAGGACTAAGTATAGCTCAGAATAAGACGACTAATCTGCAAAACAACGTAAGTATGTAAAATAGCGTGATTTGAGCATTTCTGTGGTGTAAATGATGTCTAAACACAGTTTGCTCGAACAAAGCGTTTAACATTAGAAGGATGAAAAGGAGACTAATTTGTTTAAGAAAAAGAAGGTGTTCCTTTGGTGTGGTTATGAACTCGCCTATGCATTCACTGGTAATTAGTCTGTTCAGAATTTCCTTACTCAGGATCGCTCATCATTGTCTGTAAATCTCTTCCGTTTCACCGAAAGAATAGGCCGTATAATGAGGTCTGAGTGCTACATTTCTATGTAACGTTACTCCATTACTCAGGGCTTCTCATGGAGCGAAACATCCGGTACTCAGGGGACTGAGCAAGACTATACGACGTTCCTTGTACTCTGAGAGCAACATACTTATATCTGTGCATGATCTGAGGCTTCCGCCGCGAAGCGGATAAGAACTGCGCTCTTCCGGGTTATTACGCAGCCATTAGGGGTAATTCCTTACCGACCTTTCCGGACAACCTCTCTGTCTGTCCCATCTTCAAGGGTGGATTCTTGACCCTTGAAAATGAGACCGATAGGCTGTCCCGCAGTGTCGTTAAGGAATTACCACTACTCGCTGCGTAATAACCCACAAGGGCGCACTTCTCATGTGCACATATATCTATTGTTTGCGAGTGAACCACAGTTAAAAGACTGAGAAGATGCTGACTTCTAAGACTTGAAGTTTTCACGACTACGCAAGCATTTAATTCTTTAAGAGAAATTATTCGAGACAATTAGGAGCAGAAATCTAACGTTTCGGAGGCCACGTTTGTTTCCATAGTTACAAAATATTTGAAACTTCGGACATTCGTTCCGAACTGGCTCTGCGATTAGCTTGAAAAATGTTTTTTCTAAAGCTATATTTATCTCGTTGACAATGGGTCCATTTTTACTTAATGTTATATAATACTGTTATCACTTGATGGACCGAATGAACTCCGGTTACATGCCAATGGTCCGAAAATATCAAACATAACAAAATAACACAAAGTTGCGGCTATGTTGTTCTTTTTGTGGCCCACCGGAAGCATATTTGTATAGTTTTGAGTTTTAACAACAATAATGTTGAATTGTTGCAATTCCTGTTACGAAGAGGGCGATAAATGTTCTTACTCTATTTACATGAAGAGCAAAAAATGTAAACGCAATTCTAATATTCTGTGTTTACTCTGGACCGCATGTTTCATACCCGAAAACACGTGGCGGTTCTGGATTACATTTCCAGTTAGAAACTAAACAGCAAGTTTTGGGCTAATCTGATTCCATTTCATAGGTCAAGCGTAATGTTTCGCCAAGCAACTCGTAAATTTTTGTGTTTTATATTAAAAAACTTATTTTAAAATCCATATATATTTTTTAACGACACTGCAAGCTGCTTAGGTTTTATAACTTCAAGCGATGAGATGATGCATGAATAGTAAAGTGAAATTTTATGAAAGATAGCTATCTTGGCCTCAAATTGAGTTTCCGTACCAGCATTTGTATGAAGGAACTGTGGAAAAACATGAAATCCCTGAGTGGGAACAGACAGTTTATAAACCTAGATTTGAACCTGTGGTATTTCTATTAGTGAACTGAGAGAAAAAACAAAGTTTTTTTTTTCGGAATTAATGTTCGTAGAATTTGGTTTTGACACATTGTGTCCCAGCAGGTAGACGCGTTTCTCCTGTTCAGATTATGTTAATGCTCTGTCCTTATGTGTTTTTAAAGCTGAAACATATTATCCTGTACATATGTTGACAGAAGGGTTAATATAACACCCAGACTGGAGTTTTATCCAGAGCTTTGCTTGGCTAAGGTAAATAAACATGTCTCTGGAGGTATGTCTTGCAGCGGATTGAGTTAAGACTGTGTGGTTTTGAATGTCGCTGTGGGTCTTTTCTCAATTCTGCATACGAGAACACTGAATATCCACTTGAGAATAATGAGAGTCAAGGCTGGAGGTTAATTTGCATTCATAGACGCGGAAGACGCGGGATATAAGGTGTGCTCTTTGCGACATTATGGGAAAGTTTCTTTTGAAAATGTAATGAAATACCGAGTCTGTAGTTCCAAGTGTTCTCAGTTGAATATGCCAAGAACTGGAGTGTTCATTAGACGCGTGAAATGACAAATGGGTCTCACATCGAAATTGACTAGTAGTATAGCTTAGAGTGTCATTTAGTAATAAAATGTCCGTCGTCGCAGACTGCAAAATATACTGTCTTCTAGTATGTGACGTCGTGATGTTTGGTAGTAAATTACCGATATTTATACCAGACTGCACTTTCGTCCACACTTGAAGACAATTATTCAACACAGACGAAAGTACACAGTTCATTTTTCATGTTATTTTTCTAGCGCTCAGTTTTTAACAAATATCACAGCGACTAAACCGCACAGAATATATAAAGGCCTACTATGCGGGCAACAGGCGAGCATTACCAAGTCTATTGTACGTACCAGTTTCCAATTTCCACCTCTTCCTGTCTCGCACACTGCGTTCGGGTTCATTTTTAATAAAATCAAACCTTTACAAAATTCATCATGTTTTTGTACCAAACTTTCATGATGTGGAAACTGTAGTAACGATGTTCATGGTTATTTTTATACTGCTGCCTACGTACTCAAAAACAGTAGTACAGATTTGGAACACATTTATTCACCAACTACAACCAACTGTAAGTTCTGGTAACGCGCGCGCTTGTTACGTGATGACAGTTGGACTTCGATATTGCGTCATTCTGTACCATCTCTGCTTCGTCAACACTGTGCCACCTGCCATCGCTTCCTGTTGAGTTATTGTTATTACTGTTGCATTCAAGTGATATGTTTTTTGTATTTGGGGGGGGGGGAACTTGTTTTGCTGTCGTCTTTCTTCTGTCTGTTTGTTTGTTTGTTTATTTGTTTGTTTTTCCCCACTCACGGTGTCTGTGTAATTGACCATTATGCTGTCGAGTCAGCACGTAAATAGATCAATGAAACGTTGAATTACTGTTATTGTTCTTCTACAAGTACAGTAATCATATCGTTGTATTGCCATCGCGTGCTTATTACAAATTGTACACACAATACACATACATACACATGAATCAAACCAATGTACAGTTTCCTTTATCTCAAGTATATTTTATTATATGTACTGTTTGGGTTTTAAATCTGTTGAAAGTGCAGTAATGTCTAGGAGAATGTCTAGGCTTTGTGTAGTGTACAGTAGAAGCTACGAATCACACCGTCCACATTTCGAACTTGGACCAGGTTCTCGAAGTTCTGACCACAGTTAAAACAATGACTGTGAATTGACGTCGGATGAGCAGGGTTACGAAATTCTAATGTTTTAGAATTTAATTCAGGCATATATACATAACCGATAATGACGAAGTTGTTCTGCCAATACAAAACCTGGTTTGACACTCAGTGTTACAAGGCTTTTGAATGAATGTTTTATGTAAATAGCTAGCTCAGTAATTATTTTAAAACAAGCGTTAAAGCACCATTGTAACGCGTCTTTGGAATATGCATTTAGTTATTCAGGTCTGTGGAATCGCTTTTATTATTCTCATACTGAGCCACTCTAGGGGTATCCTGAAACTGTGAAGCCAGTGAGCTTTGATACATGCCTTATTCAAACGTTCACAGTTCTGTACCAGTCCAGCATGAACCAGCACTAATGGCAAACGTGATATGACTCTATCCTCACCGCACTTTGAGTGTGTGCATTTATTATAATGTTGTGACGCCGTGTGGTGCGTTCAACTTGTTACGTTAGACAGCGTTTCTGCCCTGCTGTGAAGTACACTCCAGTCATTAAACTAGCGTATGAAATTAATAACACACAGGTGCTTCAGAACTACACGTAGGTGTATAGACCTCAGGGACACTGCCGGTTCCATAAAGGTACCAGGTCAACGTCTAATTAGGTCACAGCAGAATAGGCAATACAGTGCCTAGGTTATAAACCTGCAGCATAAACACATTCTGTTACTGATGTTTATTGGACCGTGCATCATTGTGATAACTGATGAGTGAAAAACGAACTAGATGCCACTTGTTATTTTATTGTACTTCTTATAGGCTCAACATGTTTCGAGCATTACTATGCCCATCATCAGGAGCTCGCGACTATGCTGTTGATTACCACATTGGTCGTATCGTTCCTGGTTTGCTGTATGTTGGAGGTTAGGTGCAGTTAGGCTGGAGTAGTGTGCAGGCTGCAGCCTGCAGCCCGGACACTACTCCAACCTAACCGCACCTAACCTCCAACATACAGCAAACCAAGAACGATACGACCAATGTGGTAATCAACAGCATAGTCGCGAGCTCCTGATGATGGGCATAGTAATGCTCGAAACATGTTGAGCCTACAAGAAGTACAATAAAATAAAAGGTGGCATTTAGTTGGTTCTTTTACTCATCACATTCCGTTACTGTTAGCACTATTCGTCCTTTTTATGATTTCTAATTTCCGTTAATAAGAGCCGGATAGTGTAGTGTAGCGTAGTGCAGTGTAGTGTGATGTAGTGTGGTGTAGAATAGTGAGTAGGCTACGGACTGGACGTTTCGAGTTCAAAATCCCGATAGATTTTTCTCGCCAAAACGCTCATTCTAGCTCTGGTTCTCAGCTTGTCTCTTCATAATGGATGACAGGGTTCTTTTCCCAGGGGCAAATTGAGCAGGACTTGAAGTTAACCACTCCTATGAAAGTGAAGAGGATGAGCTGAGGATACACGTAACGTACGTGGATGGAATCAGAGATTAAGTAAATGTTTGGTCGGGTAAATTAATATTAGGCCAAATGGGACACCTGGAGGGGGAGTGTGTGTGGGAAGACTGACATCAGAGATGAATATTAGAGAAATAAGTTGCGGAGAAGTGTATTGGGTTGAAATAGCTCATGACTGTGTCGTGTGGCCGAGTCCGGAGAACTTAAAAGAACTCTCGTGTTCCAGAAAAGAAGGGAAATCTCTTCAGCAGCTGAGTCATTAGGCCCATGAATTTCTCAAGCATAACTCTGTCTCAAGGAGTTCGTTGTGGTGACAAATGTAAAGAAATATATTCAAACTTAAAACGTTTCCTACAGTCGGACTGATGCTTTGGTACAATAGTCTTTTACGATATGCGGTTTGAGTAACTTCTTTTCTTTTTAGAAATCCGTTATATTAGGTACATTAACCTTTTGGCGCCGGAATTATTTTTTTTTAAATTTTAGCACACCTGTATATAAAATGTGAATAATACAGGAACCAAATACGTTAGAATTATGAAACAAACTGCATTTTGAAGAGATAAAACGGAGAATATAGACCATGCTTAAAATATTCAGTACCTATATTTGTTGAATAAATATATAAAATGCAACTTTAGAGGTTAGCGGTGCGGTACGACCACTATAGTTGACATTAGGCATCTAAAGGTTAAGGTATGGTTTCTCTCTTATACGTAACATTACATACAATTGCCTCTGTGAGCAAGATGGTTGAGTCCAGAAATGTTATGGAATGTTGCATGTGAAGGGTATATGAACTACAGAAACCCAATCCGCTGGCACCTTCCTCCGAACAGTCTGAGACCAGAAACTCAAGTAAAAACTAGGCTGTCCACATAATATATAGCCTATACTGGGTGTATACAGCGTAAGTGACCTATAGTAGAACCCTTTCTTGTGCTTTAGGTTTCGTTTCAGTAAATGTATGTTGCAGCTTAATACCAAAATATATGGCTAGGGCTGCGAGCAGCAGAACAAAAGAGATTTCCTGCAGGCAGTTGAACTGTCCGTATTTAAGGTTTATTCATAACGTATATTGCACTGGACCAGTGCCCAAATACGGAACGTTAACACTTTTATTTGCTTATACGTGTGACAAAGTGCAAAAAGACCACAGTAATTCTAGTAAGTTTGAGTTTCAGAATGTTAGCGGTGCAGGATTTATTAAACCTGCTACACAACATATACCGTATAATTATTTGGCTAGTATATAGATAACGTCTGCTGTTTTGGTATTATCGACACTTCAGATAGTCTCGCATTATTTTTAATTTGAAAGGCATGGCTGGTGGAGCATTTCTGCCGTATGCCATTTGAGGGTTTAATGTAAATGCACAAAAGTAGCGGGCTAATTAGTTCGTTTCACATTCACGTTTAATGATGCGTTATTTCATGAGACAGCAATTGTGGTTACGGCAGACAGTGAGCTGAAGAGGAATATAACTTCCCACCACTTTCCTAGTACACTCACAGACGGGTTTTTCGGTGTCGGCTGGATAGGAAACTGGGTCAACTCCAAAACCGGCTTTGACGTGGTGGTTTCTGCCGGGAATCGATTTCCATTATTACAGCCCATAACCGGTCACTTTACTGTCCGTAATGTCTTATCTTTGCTCTTGCTATGTGAGGTAGCCTTAGGTGTCAGTATCGGCTAATAATTTTCAAGCATATAAGTTGTCCGTTAAAACTTGTAGGCGATATATGAAGTAGCCACATTATGTGTTTTCATGCGTACGTTTCAAGGTAGAGTAAAATCGGATGTAATTGTTTAATCTTCACCGAATATTAGAGCGAACAAATCAAGGATGATTAGATGGGCGTGACACGTAGCACGCGTGAAATAAATCAGAAATGCAAACAAGTTGTTAGTCTCGGGGCTTGAAGTAGGAAGACCACTAAGCATACCTAGGCGTAGATGAGAGGGTAATATTAAAATTGTTGAACATAGGATGGGTTTTATGCAGTTAAGGATGTGGTTCATTAAGGGGATTTTGGGAAATGGTCATGAACATTCAGGTTGTACAAAAGGCGAAGAATGTCTTCAGTAGTTGAGATAATGTTGTCTTTTCAAGAAGGAATCTGTTGTCATAGATAGAGGGGAAACTACGAAAGACAGGAATTGCGACATCAGTTGTACTCTTCCGTAGCTTGCGGTTTGGTGCTTAGAATCTTCGGGCGCTCAATCTTTGTTGTAATGCAATAATGCATTTCGCTACACTTAGCTGTTCGTGTGCTTATGTACTTACAGAAAACTAAAAAACTTGCGTCTGCATAAAAAATGTATTTCGATTTAAAATAGCAAGTGTCCTCTTTGTTACTTTTGGGTATATGAAGACAATTCAAACGTAACCCTTCTCATTTGGTTTAAATCTTAATTAGCCATGGTCTTCAACTGTACGAGAAATTTGGCGTCGTTCGCAGTGTCGTAGACTGAGGGCTTGCCAGCCATAAAGCTGAGCCAGCGGCCGGATGTTCCAGTTTTATTGACATTTCAAGTAGCTTCTCCCGGTTACTGGCGCAGTAATTACTCCGCATTCGGCGACATGGGGTCATTCTGTTTCCTCAAAAAATGACCCTTTGTCCATGTTCCTCTTCCACACTGAGGCTGTGAACTAAATGAAACAATACTCTGAGCTACATTGCAGCCATTTAGTGAAATATCGCAAAGGAAGCTCATAAAGAATGCTCGTTAAGATTAAAAGTTTCCTTTAATTTTAAGCGCACTTGCTTCTTGGAATAACTTCATAATTAGCTTTGCAACTAATTATAATACACGTAGGATATAAAACATGTTTAATTTTCCAAATTAAATAAAGTACCGAGCTGGAAGTACAGGCGCACCGCATTGTATCTCTGTGGCATTTATTACTGTCTCTGGTTAAAAACAAGTATATGGCTCCTTTGAGGTTTAACTAAATGTAGAGCGCAGATTATTAACGTCTATAGACATACAATGCAAATATGAGACAGCCATTAAGTAGATTTGCATTTAATAGAATTGAAACTTGTTAGTGTATAGAAAAGAGATCTAAAGCTCTTTGTGGGCCTCAAATGGGCAGCGTTCTCTGTTACTTGTTTCACAAACATGCCTCGTCCGGTATGCAATTATGACTTGGTAACTTACAAACGTAGCAGACGAAGGAGCCTCGAAACGACTAACCATGGGGCTGCAACGTTGTCTAATAAATACACTAAAAGTTACCAAAACAGATCTGTTGGTCGTTTGAACGTCGAATTTATTTCCAGCCCCAAGCACCAAACGAAGTAAACCACACCTGTTCAGTCTAGCAGAATTCTGTAAAGGTTTATTTTAATTCAGTTTGTTACCTTTACATGTTTGGGCCTGTACTTAGGTCATACTCAGGCATGTCAATACAAAGACCTAGGTACAGGTCGAAACATGTAGCGGGCATATAAAGGTATACATTGAATTACAATAAACCTATGTTGCGTTGGAATGAACAAGTGTGCTTTATTTGTTGATAAAAACAATGGAATGGTTTCCATACAGATCAAGCACCACATATGAGGGTTCCGAAAACTTTCAAGTCTTATTTACATGTCTGCTGTCTTATGAATCTCATCTTATGACCGAACACTAAGTACAGCACATGTAAAAACATTACTCTTCGCATTACATGAATTTTTTATTTTAATTATTCATTTCTTGCTGACTGTATTTTATCCGAAACTTGCTATGAACTTTAACCCCTCGGGAGCCATATAAACACCCGAAGGGTCATAATAATCAGCCTAGCCGCACCTGTCAGTACAACCACTTTGTGTTCCTGTGTCAGACCTTCTGAACGGTTACTTGGATCGTGTTGTAAATGAGACTACGGCATTCCAAGCAGCATCCTTTTCCAGTAGATGTAAGTTACGCATAGGTTTGTAGCTGATTACCAAAGTTTCTAGACATTGGTTTTCCCGAAACGTTGGTAACAAGCTACCGACCTATGCCGTATAACATGCTAGAAGACCAAACGCCTCAAATACACAGCGGCCGAAGCTTCAAATCTCGCATATTGTCATGTCACTTTAGTAGGCGTTTAACGAATAAACAGTTATGAGACGATAATCTTTTCCACGAATTACTTGAGTTTACATATCCGTACAAAACAAGATGTACCTGCGTTGTGAAGGGGTTGTGGCGTGCGCGATTTGACTAGTGGCTCGCGATATCTCCTGGTGGTGTGAATTTCTTGTCACTTGGGAGCTGTGGGAACAACAAGAGACCAGGAATACGCATGGCTAACAGAAGGGGTCCAATATTGACATGGAGCCAACAAATGTGGGGACAAAATCAAAACAGGGGTTGTATCCTCCCACTTTTCTCTGCGCTTCACGCATCACGTCATCTGCACGCGCACTGTTTTTGCCCCAAATATAAAGCATTAACTGATGCATGTTTGTAAACTACAGAAACATTCGTGGTGTTACACGCTCCATTTGCTTGCGAATTTACAAGATTGAAAAAAAAACACCGTGTTTACGAAAAGTGCCATTATTTTAAATGTAACTACCTATGCTATGAGGTTGAGAGACCGGATATTATATTAAATATAGTGACTTATATAGAGGTTGGACTTCCGAGGAATAATGGTTTGATTCCCGGCAGAGGTAAGAGACTTACTTCGTGTCTAAAGTTTTCAGAGCGGTTCTGGTTCCCATACAGCCTCCTATTCCCCGGAGATTAGTCGGCCGAAGCATGAAACTGATCACTTACCTCCGTCTTATGCCGAGATTAGGAATGATTGTCGCCATTACTCTACTCCACCATGCACCTTCTTGTGTTGAACAGGAACAGCTTTACTTTTAGTGAATGGGATGTGATAGAATAGCGAAACAAATTACACAAATCTGTTCGTTTTATCCTGGGGTTTCTAGTTCTGTATTAACTCATCAAATAATAGTCCAGGTCCTGCTATATGCTTTTTCCGAGTGCCTGTGGTTTGTCATGTTCTTTATTTCAACCACATTTACGAGATTGGTTTTCACTTTGCCATTATTCCTTGTAATCTAATTCGATTCTATACTGTATTTTAAATTACATGCCATTAAAGAACTGAGAGAAAATAAATCTCTCTAATGAGAGAAACTGGGTGCTTTATGAACATCTTGAGGGCGCCATTATCGATACAAGCAATGTAGAGTTGAGAAATTTGAGATCTCGAATTATAATTTATGAGAGGTCAGACTATATTGATGATCATTACACTGGAAATTGTATAAGAAATGAATGGAACCATTATACGTAAGATTCCATTTGAAAACAAAAAAAAATCGTAGTTGTGAACACTTATAAAACAACCTTGTATCATTGTATTATTCGCGTTACTAGAGTACAGTAATTAGTTAATTTCAGCTGCCGTACTTCACTCCCGACGGAAAAGCTTTTGTTATTATTGTCTCAATTTTATAAACAACACACCTCAAATTGCTTGACTATTGATCCACCACTGTAATTAAACAACTTTACACTTTCGCATTTACTCATCAAGCAGGATACAAAGGTCTTAATAGGATGACAGAATCATTAATAATTCACGTGCTGTCTTCGTAAGGCTGTGAAGTAACACGGCAAAGAAATAGTCTCCGAGAAACGAAGGAAGTTGCGTTAATGCAAGAGAGAGACTATGCCGATGTCGGAAACTTGGGAAGAGAAGGCTGGTTATTTGTTGTACGCTGTTGAATATATTTCTGTTCCTCGAAATACAATCCCAGTTTCATCTAACAACAAAGTACTATAGAAAATAAAGTTATGTAATTTAAAGTTTGAAATCGGTCTTTGTATTATCTACACGTAAAAGCTAAATTAAATTTGTATAGAATGGTTACGAGGACTTCGATTTTAAGCGAGAGAAAAGGGCGTTGAAAATAGGGGTTAATGAAAAATAGTGAGCCATATTCTAATAAATATTATTTTAGGCACGTCGCTTTATAAACCAGGCTGTGGGAGGCCTAGGCTTAGGGAAAGGATAATGTCAAGTGTTCTTAACAGGCAGGATGAGACCACCTGCACTGGATTCGTCTGGCTGAAGACAGAGGCAAGTGGCAGACTGCTGTGAACTGCTTATTGAAGGCGCTTGTTGCTCAGCTGAGGAACTCGTAGTTTCTCCAGACAAAATCTTCTGTCTTGAAATATGCACGTAAGGATTATAGTGACAATGTAGGTTATGTTTAATTTGAATGGAGACATCACGAAATGCTTGGATGCGTATTGTAATACTAATTTGTACGTCAGCACAACTGTTTTTTATTACACAAGGTAATATGTAAGCTTTGGTAGCTGCTACTAGGGAGACTGGACTGGAAGTAAGTGCAGATATAACTAAGTACATGGTCATGTCTCGAGATCAGAATGCAGGACGAAATCACAGTGTGAGGATTGATAATAGTACCTTCGAGAGGGTTGAAGAGTTTAAATATTTGGGAACAACTATAACAATCCAAAATTCTATTCGGGAAGAAATAAAGAGTAGACTGAGGTCAGGAAATGCTTGCTATCATTCGGTGCAAAATCTTTTGTCTT
>Ga0131853_10010321_pt1 | contig 17077 bp, 9 predicted proteins | sample TergutLab28metaG_FD_92764 | JGI IMG/M metagenome (GOLD analysis project Ga0131853, IMG submission 92764) | Labiotermes labralis P1 segment gut microbial communities from Petit-Saut dam, French Guiana - Lab288 P1 (version 2) (version 2) | ecosystem: Host-associated > Arthropoda: Insects >... | reverse complement strand
GTGGAGGAGTAAGTCTAGGGGGGAGGGGGGTGTGGGGGGGGTGGGAGTAATATGAGTGGGGGGGATGGGTGGGTTGTGGAAAGTCATACAGTAATCTGAGACATATCGCCTCGGGTGCCACTTTGTCTACTACACATATGAACTGATTTAGTATCGAACCCCAGCCTCCACGGTGAGAGGTCGGCGACTAACCACCTGAGCCATGGGACAACCAATTTTAAAGACTAAGAATAAACTGAATTGTATTCAAAGTTTCAGTTCGTACCGCACAGTCAACATAATTCGTCCCGTTTGTAAAAATCCTTCAGATAATGTTGTGTAGGGAAATAATCACTGTTTGATCTGCGATCAATACAAAACACATAAACATACTCTGTGGGAGGAACGTGGAATTTTGTAGTGTAAAGCCTGACTCTAAATGGTTAACACAAATACGGCATACAGTGCGTATTTCAACATGTACTATTTCTGGTGAAACCAGCTGTTTTCAAGAACGGCCACGTATGTAGCATGCCTTCATATCGACCTGCTTGCCGGTTGTATCTAATTTTACATTTTCCATTCCATGCACAATTGTTACAATGTAAACCAATATATACAAACTTCATTAGCATTACAATAATGTTTTAATACGCGATCTGCTACATATTTCGGCCTCACTGGTCCATCATCAGGGAGGGCATAGTTGCATAAGACAATGGTTTAAACTTTTTATCATCTGCATTATGCGGCAGAACTGCAGTAAGTTCGTCAGTGTATGATTTATACAGACGGATATGTGCACAGTTATTGGAGAAGCCTGTAGCTTTGGGTTTGTTCGCGGTACACACACACACACACACACGCACACACACACAGCTACAGGCTGCTCCAGTTACTGTGCACGTAGACTTCTACTATAAATCATACACAGACGAACTTACTGCAGTTCTGCCGCACGCTGGAGGCGGTAGAAGTTTAAACGATTGTTTTGTGCAACTGTGCTCTCCCTGATAATGGAACATTGAGGGCCGAAACATGTAGGAGTTAGCGTATTAAAACGTTATTGTAATTATAACGAAGTGTGCGTTTATTGGTTTACATTGTAACGATTGTATTTACTGTGATTGTCGTGTTTTTTTCAGTCCCTCCGTGCTAAGGCCGGTATATTTTCTTAAAGTAGGCCACTGCCGCTTCCTTGCACATTGTTTTCAATTGAGTATTACTAAATCATACTATCATGCGACGGTGTATAGTCTGAAGTACTGACAGCGACGTTGAGTAGAAATAAATAAATAAATAAATAAATAAATTGAAGCACAGCCGAGTTTCTTTAATGTTTAATCGCCAAGCTCGATTCCATGGCGTGCGCGTTCAGTTGAGACTGTTCGAGTTCAGAAGAGTGACAGTGCTTTGGTCTTTCATGTCACCAAATAATCAGTGCAGTTAAATAACCTTGTCACGGGGAGCCTAAAAATTAACATTGGACACCTTCATGATACAGGGTATTCTTGAAAAGTTCTTGTTGACTCGGACGCTAAAGAACGTTCTGGCTGCGGTTCAGCAGTAAATACTCAAAAGTCTGCCGTTGAGGTACATTTTTACTTGTACAGTCTGCGAGTTGCGATGTCTGCGTCGCATGTAAATTCTAAGATTGCATGCAATATTTCTCCACTGCTGCACTAAATTGCTGGTCTGGGATGGCACGCCTTATGACCTGTCATGCAGTGGGACAGAATTGTCACCAACCTGTAGAGAAGTATAAGTCTGTATTATAATGCCACGTCCGTGATGATTAATGCACGGCCTATTCAAGAACCGTTCTGATGAATTACAAGAAACGTCGTTGCAGTGTTAAGGTAGGTCAGATTGTGTGTGCGCATTTACTTGGCAGCTGCCTGGCCGACGAGATTTACTGAGACGCTACCCACCTTGTTCTTCGTGGTTATAGCATTAGAAATGCTAAATGGGACGGACGTCTTGAAAGAAGCATGAAATGGTGATTTAAAAGTAAAATTCTCCGACAGCCACAGGCTCTTTGTTCCTCTAATGCAACCATATGCAAATGCTTTTTGTAAGTTTCAGCAGCCAGAAAACAAGATGAAGAGCTGGCCTAGTCCTCATGCATGTAACGGGAAGAGTAGCTTACCGGCGGATGTGTGAATGGTGTTCTGTGTACTTATGTATCAGTAGAAGGTCAGACATTCACACGAACACAACAGTCACTTTAAATGTCGTTCACACTAGTCTGAGGTCATGCGTTGTAGGCCGTGTGCTTACTGGAATCCAAATGGGATTTTACAAAGGAATTTTAGAAACTTTGTATATTTTTAATTCTGCTTATTTTGAGCCAACTTCGTGTCCAATCGTCAGTCAGAATAAGTCAGTGGTGCTGACATTTCCGTTTGCATATTCCTTAGGGTTACCCGAAAGGTTTTAAGAGGCTTGTAACAGAACCTCGGTCAGGGGTGCAATAAGTATGCTGTGTGTGGGCGTGTCACTCCTTTTTTTTTTTTTGCTGACACAGTCACTGCGAATGAGGTACGTCGTCATAAGCCAACAGTTTATGTTTTAAAACGGTACATATACCTTTCTGCGCAAATGACCACACAGTGTCATCAGTTACGTACATTCTGGTTTCACACACTGTTAAGTTGTGTGGGCCATCACAGCTGTAAGAATCACCCGTAAAACAAATTTCTTCATTCGATATACATTTAACAGCTATCTAAGTGTCATATTTATCAGTTACTTATAGTTTTTCGTTTTTTCCGGCTATGTAGTTTAGATGAGGTAATTGAATTACCTTACTGTATTGTGGAGATGTAATTATTTCCGAACAACACAGACAATGTACATAGAACGTAACAAAGAGGCGCATTGGCGCAACCATTTTGGTAAAACAAGCAGTTTTACATATTCTCAATGTGTGTTTGTAGCCTTAGGTATGCAGCATGCAATGTGTAGGCGCGGTACTGTCAACTGTGGTCTGTCCGACTATACTATGTCTTTGTATATCACCTCATAAACGGCACGATTTTTGGAAAGAAAAGTTATTGATCAAAATATATGTGTTTCGACTTTCTCTACAACTTTTATCTGATGTATTTCTTATTACACGAAGAATTAAGCCAGATATTATCGTAAGTGTACATAGGTCTTCATGTAAAGTACCAGTTATTCTTGTCAAATTTTAATGAAATGTGAATTTCTCGACATATTTCCGAAAAATATTCAAACATCAAATTTCATGAAAATCCGACCAGTGGAGCCGCGTTGTTCCATACGGACGAACGGACAGATAGGTATGACGAAGGTAGTCGTTACTTTTCGCAATTTTTCGAACGCGCCTAAAAACTGTGCAGAAGTTGATGCGTGTACTGCTGGAGAAGTTCAAGTGCGAGTGGAAGGAGGGGATCTGCTGCAGGGAGAGTTTTGATTTGAATCTTGCTGAAATAGTGTGTGAAGTTGCGGCCTGCATTGAACTGATTTAGGGTACCATTCAGTGACAGACCTCTGTGTGGACCTTGATGAGTCCTTGGGTTCCATAATAGCGCGAATTCTTCCGATCAGTTTTAAAAGAATATGCCCCACAAAGTTAATTGTTCTTGTGTATCATCCATCGGTTTATAAATCTTCAGAGCATGATCTCTGTTTTCATTCCTCTCGCTGTAAATATTTATATAAACGTACAGAAGTTGCAGAAGTGTGTGTGTGTGTGTGGGGGGGGGGGGGGGAACGGGATGCGTACAGGGTGTTGGAGGGGGGGCACTGGGGGGGGGGGGGGGGGGGGAGCACTGAAGCGCTCACGGTGTTGGAAGCGTCGTTCATGTGAGTTGGGTGGGGAGTGTACCCACGTAAGATGGATCATGAGGAGCTGATGGAGCAATTAGTAGCTGATGTATATGTTAGCCGCGGGTTGTACTGAGACGCATGTCGTCTTGTGTGGCAGGCAAGCAGGCATCTTGGCCCGCAGCCACAGCCGGCAAGAGCAGTCGCCTTATTCCTTTAAGTAGCTTGCCAACAGCAATCATATTTTAATTGTGTACTGAATTCCAACACTCTGTGGCTCGTTAACGCATCACTGAATATTCGAGCTTCTTAGACAATTCAAATATCAGACCGAGGAGCCTACCGTCACGAAAAGCCTGCTTCTTGCCTTGCCTTGCCTTGCCTAGCCTAGTGTTCTAAATGCACTAAGCATACACTATGTGTAGGCTTACCCTAAGGATATGTGACTAAACATCAAAGGAAAACAGGTGAGCAGATGAACCGAGGCAGTCTCCTGGTTTGCAGGAGGCACTGTAATAATTGTTGTCGTTATGGGACTTCGCTTTTTTTCTCGAAATGCGTTTTGAAATGCAACGCTCACTTTTTGTACTCAATGGTAATTTGTTTCGCTGTACCACTATTTAATAAGAACTGTTAATCCATACTGTTAGCGCCATCTTCCCCATCATATCCACTTCTTACCAGTTAACCTTAAAGGTGCATTTGGGTGATCCTTTATTCATAATTGCATTACAGTCGGCGTCAGGCCTTCGTTGCCTTGGTTAAAATCTCATTGTGACCTTACATATAATAAATCTGTTAATATTGGACTTTATTCGTGCAATATCACAATTTTAGAATACTTTTACTACTGTTACTACTACTACTACTACTACTACTGCTGCTGCTAAAAATTTCTTGGTCTTCAGGAATAATAATGGACGAAATGTGTAATTACCTTGGTAAAATGTGATTATGTCCGATTTCTGCGGCCGCTTGCTTGCTGGGATTGCTGGTGTGAATTACGCCGGGGGCATGGATATCTGTCTCTTCTGAGTGTTGTGTGTTGTCAGGTAGAGGTCTCTGCGTCAGGCTAATCACTCGTCCAGACGAGCCCTACCGTCCGTCCGTCCGTCCGTCCGTCCGTGTGTATGTGTCATTGACTATGGTCAGGTGTAATAGTAACCCTCTGCACCTACAATGACGAAATAGAAGAGGTCACTCTAGAAAGAAAGATGGAAAATGTGATTAATAATAAATTTGACAAGTGTAAACAGCGTGCTGAGAACAAATAAAATGACACTGTAGCAGTAGGAACAATAACAATGGTGACGCTGGCTGCGACAGCACTAATAATTAACGTTACGTATCTGCTTCTGAAACATATCATGATTTCTCTTCATAACTTTATTCCTCTCGGCCATAAACAGATAAAACCCCTAGCAATTAAACGAGAACTCTTTATAACTTCGGGATGCAAGAGTTAATTTAGGAACGTGATTTGATCTATGCGTTATTTTGTTAGATGTAATCAGAAGTGGTGTTCTTGAGGCACTATGCCGAACTGCATGATGCCGTTGGTTGGTGAAACTGTAAGTGTCCTGAGCTGGTCAAGAAGTCTGCTGTATGCCGCAGGCTTCATCACCTTGACCAGCAAAGCCTGTTGCAAAGAATAAGAGAATGAGAAAGTTAAGTGATCCAAAAAGGAAGCAGTCCCTTTTTCCCTTGACCTCTACCAGTTACCCCTCCCGCGGTTTGAAGTCGCCGACGGTATTCATTTCAGTCCGGAGTTCGTTAGCAGATCGTTCAGCACATGTAAGCGTTACCGGTTTCATTTGCACCTCTCAAGTCCGTAACAGTGCGACCTACTTCACAAAGTTGTGCGCTCTTTGAGGAATACGCATTGCTCTATGTGATATGTGTCTGTAGGCCTCTGGAGACTGTTGTCCAGTTTTTGTCGTGTCGGCGTCTCTCTAATTGCAGTTCCCAGCATTTCATAGTCCATTTGCAACACTTGTGTAGAGGTTCGGAGTTAGATTTCCTGATTTGTCGTGCCAAGTTGGGTCCGGGCGGCTGGAGTTCATTTCCCTTAAGGAGTAGAATTTTCTCTCCTTTGCCACGTCAAAGCCAGCTGCCGGGCCGGCCCCGTAGCCTCCTGTCAAACGATATTGAGGGTCTGTCTACGGGTGTAATGTCGACCGTGGCCTGAAGCTCGTCACTCATCTGTATCTCATTTCGGTAGTTGTGTTGAATGAACTGTCACCGTGCCCATGGGCTTTGCTTGATGGCGTAGTGTGAAGGTACCTGGGACAGTCTTATTGCTCACGTTGGAAATATGGCCTTTTTTGTAAACTGTACGACAGCCATACTTGCTGGATCTGTACACCACGTGGAAGAGAAACTTATAAAATAAGCGAACGGATGGCTTGTATCATCATTATGAGATTTAAATTGAATATTTCACTAACACTACGTTCCGTATGTGTCCAAGAGGACAGGTTCGTGAAGAGGCATCTGTGATCATAGAAAGGTAAATCAGTCCCATTACAGGCCGGAGTTGCCCAGATGGTTCCAGGAAGTTAAGGTTCGTGAAGAGGCATCTGTGACCATAAATAAGATAAATCAGTCCCATTACAGGCCCGAGGTACCCAGAGGGTTCCAAGAAGTTAAGGTTCCCAGATTACGTGACGACGGCCCAGGATGGTGGTAACGTTGTTAGCCTTACGCACCGGCCGTTTTTACCCCCAGGAAACATTCCTGGTACTCATTTCTGTTAGCGGCTGAGTCGACCCCAGGGCCATAGTGCGATCGGAAGGATTGTGTCAATGAAAAATTCCAGTGACACCATCTGGAATCGAGCCAGCGTCCTTCCGATTTGTAGCACAGCACCTTAACCACTATGCTACCATACTTGTCCAAACTTCCCTGTGCCTTGTTTTAAACACTGGACTTTGAAGGATCCGACGACGTGTGTTTGTTACGTCACTGTCGTCACACTGTGGACATTTAAGTCGCACTTTCGTAACAGCGAGGAGCATAAGTTAAGGCGTTTGAGAACGAAGTGAAGAAGAATTAAGGCGTACAGAGCTGGAAAAGTGAGATAGTCAAGTGATACGAGTAGCTTCTTAATTTGTCTTCATCTGATGCAGTTAGAACAGTTCAATCCAGAAGGATGAGCTGCATGGTGCACGTAGCACGCATAAGGCAAATGAGGAAGACATACAAAACTTCGCACAGGAAATGTCCATGCCAAAAAAAAAAAAACACATCGTGGCAGACATAAAATTAGCACGTTTACTACAGGACGTCTGCATCGCAGTTTAAGCCGGAGAGGGCACCGAGAAAAAGGAGCACGAAAAATATTAACACAGACATTTGAACTGAGTAAAGAAATCGAAAATATTTTATGCTTTTACCTACCCTCTGTAACATATTATTATTGTTTTTATTATCATTATTAAACAGTCCTTTCTCGTTGGACAACTTTACGTGTCAGTCTGTTTTATTATAACAGTAAATTAGGTCACTGTAGTGTGTTGCGTTATTTAATTATGTCAGCCTGTGTTGCATCTCATGTAGGGCAGTAGGAAACCACGTGTTCTGTTTCTATGATTAAAAGTGGCGTGCGGCAGCGCCATATTAGGGGCAAGTCTTTAATGTCCGACGACACGTGTTATCGCATCTGCTCACGATGCTCACTCGGTTTCCGCATCGCTGCAGTTCTGTCCAGTTTTGCAAATGCAGCTAAATGATGTATAGTACTTGGAAGCGCCGTCCCTCTGTAGGCAAATACCGACACAGATCGATCCGGTATGAAATTCAATGGCAAGAAGACGGGCCGGTGTATGCTGAATGTCGAGTATAAGGAACTTGCATCTGCGTCTAATGTATAATAGTTTATTACTCCAGATCCACTGGTTTCTTGTGTCAAGAAAGAGGTAACGTGTAGAGAAATTGTCATTATTACACACATTTTAATATTATATGGGGCACGAGGTGGCACAGTTGGTTTGTGGGACTGCGCTACAAGACGGAAGGTTGCGGGTTCGATTCCCGATTGTGTCATGTCATTGGATATTTTTATTCAGATATTCCAACCGGCCGTACTATGGCACTGGGGTAGGTTCAGTTTCTAACAGAAATGAGTGCCAGGGATATTTCCTGTGGGAGGGGGTAAAGGCGGCCGGTGTATAGGTCTGACAACCTTACCACTGTCATGTGCCGATTGTCTCGAAATCTGGAAGCCTGTAATAGATCTTATAAAACACTTTCCGAGCAAAAGTTGTCTAAAACATACCTCTTTCAGCCCTAGCTTGGCCAGTGTAATTTTCTCGTTCTGTTCAGTATTTGTGGCGCCCCCAGGTGTATTTACCCAAAGATACGGCCTAGTTTGCCCAGTGGGTGGCGCTGGCTATGCTGAATATTTTCTTATTACAGAGGCTCTTCGAATTACTTGTCGGATACTGTCAACTTAACAATAAGCTGAAGTAAGTTGAAAAACAATCGTTCAGTGTTTGGCTGCAGTTTTTACTCAGAACGAAGTTTTATCTGTCAGGATCGCAGACGGAACGTATTCTGCTATCAATTTGTTATTATTTATTTGTACTCTATACATGAGGCGGGGGGGTCGCTATTAATTATCGGGGCCCGGCGGTCCGGAAGGGGTTCGGGGCCCTTGTATATTGCATGCATATATATACGAGTATTATATATATATATATATATATATATGTTAAGGCAGTCCCGTTACAGGACCGGAGTGGGCCAAAGGGTTCCAGGAAGTTAAGGTTCCCAGATTTCGTGACAATGGCACAGAATGATGGTAGGTTGTCAGCCTTACGCACCGGCCACCTTTACCCCCAGGAAATGCCCCTGGTACTCATTTCTGTTAGAGGCCGAGTCGACCCCACGGCCATAGTGCGATCGGAAGGATTTTGTGTCAATGAAAAATCCAATGACACCAGCTGGGATCGAACCAGCGACCTTCCGATTTGTAGTACAGCACCTTAACCACTGTGCTACCGCGGTTCCTATATATATATATATATATATATAATATCAGTATCTATCGACTGCACACATTAACCACTTGCACCCCAAGTCACTCTGCAACTAATAACGAGGCTTTCAAATTTATTGTCAAGATTTTGAACTGGTCCGCCCTTGCTGGGGGGGAGACCGAACAAAATTTTTACGGGTCCCGGACCAGCTGTTACGGCGTTGCCTGTACATATTGACACTGTCAACAGTAGACTGTTTCAGTGCTGAAACGAGATCCCATTTCTTGTAATCGGTATGTTATGGAACAGTGAGTAAAGTGAACCTTAGTGGTAGGTAGTGAAGTTTTGGGGTTTTCATGGCGGTGAATATCAGGATTGTGTTCTTTGGGTTATGACGTTGTGTGTGCTCGTATGTGGTTACTTATTTTGTAATATAATGCCTTCAAGTTTAGTGTTCTGATCAAACTGAGTCAGCAGATCTGTCCGAAACGTTTGTGACCAGCAACAAAACTAAATACGGAAGGCAGGAATATTACGTTTATCGTATGTGGAAACTAAAATGTAATTATTTCTGGCATTACATCAGTCTTAATGAAAACTGTTGATTTACCGTGGAAATGCAAACGAATCAATTCAGCCAGCTTAATGACCTTTCCCCCTAAAATAGCTCAGAAAACGACGATAGAGTTAGTGCAGGAGTGAAAGTCGTAATGACGTAAATTAGAGCCTGCTACGTATTAGTAGGTAGATAGGTAGGTAGATAGGTAGGTAGGTTTTCGCCCATTTTATGGGCCACGCAGGCCCTTGGGGTGAGTAGAGGTATAGCTCTACTCTTTTCTAGGACCGCGGCACTAGATGGGGTGGGGGTCAGCTCAACGTCCCGGTCGCCTATACCCCCGGGAAAGACCCGGTACCCATTGTACAGGTGGGCCCCAGGGTCGGTCTGGACGGGCGGAAAATCTCGTCCCCATCGGGATTCGATCCCGGATCGTCCAGCCCGTAGTCAGTCGCTATACCGACTGAGCTAGCCGGCCCGCTATGTATTAGTATACTCCTGTATATTTAGGCTACTCTGAAACGTAAGGGATGCCGGCTTGGGGGGTGGGGGAACTGATGTGCATTATTTTCATTATAAACGAATCGAGGTTCCATTTGACGACGAGTTACGACTTAATCGCCTGTTTTCTAGAGGTAAATTTGAATTTGTGACACACAGTTGAATTAAGAAGGGTGCGAGTGTGACTTAATTGGCTTCATTACTGCTTTGTGGCGAAAGGAGCTGTTAACGGTTGGTATTTTCATCACCTTTTTGTGTGGAAGTCGACTGAGCTGATTGCTGAGGAAGCCGACATGTATTCACGCCGCAATGTAATGACGGTTGCGACGTGCTGTGTGTAGATAACAGGAAACCCAAGCCTGAATGTTCGTGAAGGTGTTTTACACATGTGGCGGGTAAAGAACGGCGTTTCGGGCGCCGGTTCTGCCTCCATCATCAGGTAAAAATATGAACATTGATTAGTTCCACTTATTGATCCTGATGTATGGGTTTCCTGCTTTAGCTCAATGACGTAAGTAAATGCAGTTTTCCGAATGTTTGTGAAAACATCTTGAGTGCCGAACGTTTGGTTTTATTCCTTCCAGGGGCAAGAGATTTCCCTCTTTTCCAAAACATCATAAACAGCCTCCTGTGCGGTGTGACTTGGGACTGTTCCTTGCAGCCGTGAAGCTGACCACCTGCATACTGTGTACAGGAACAGCTGTTCTGGAGAAGGGTGGAGAAGATCAGTTGGACTGATCGTGTGAAAAATGGGGAAAATGAACATCCTACATACAATGAGACGAAAGAAGGCTAACTAGATTGCGTAGGAACTTCCTTCTCAAACACGTTACTGAGGGAAAGATAGAAGGAACGAGAAGACGAGGAAGAATACATGAGCAGCTACTGGCTGACAGTAAGGACAGGAAACGATGCCATAACTTGGAAGAGTGAGCACTAGATCGGACTGTGTGGAGAACTCGCTATGGAAGAGTCTATAGACCTATCGTAAGACGGACTTGGTGATGATAACTGACCATCAGCAGTGCCTATACTTGGTGTTATCACCTAGTTGTTTACCTGGCCATTGTAAACAATAGTTACATACGAGTGGATGTGTTGATAACCTCACTTATATTTGTTGGTGCTTCGTATCTTTTGAGTACGCTAATTCGTTTGTGTTTCTGACGCTGGTATGCATGCCTCTGCTCTTCTGTAAATGTGTGAATTTGCAGTGGCAGTTGGAATGCTCATTGACTTCTCAGTACAGTACACAGTACAACATGGCTTTTGGTTTAATGTCGCCGCTCTTAATCTAGCGCCATGAGTGCATTAAATACAGTACGTTCCGAAAACCTAGGAAGCCTTGAATTTGACGGTATTCCCTGTGACGTGTCGCTGCGCCCATCCCGGCACTTCAGTGGGCATTTCTTTGTTCGTTTTGCTATTTCACGAAATTTTACTGTGGATTTTCGCTGATTTTATTCTGTTATTTCGGTCTGCTTCCTCTGATATTTCGCGGAATATTACATGGTACTTCCATTTTACCGTGTAGGTGTATTTCCTTTGATGCTACACGGTGTCTTACCGAAGAGTGAAGATGTAAATCATTGGCGTCTGTGTTAGTGCAGTAAGAGAGCAGACAGCAGTGGCCTTTGGTGTTAGCGTTACTTACGGTCTGACCTGCGTGTCATCATTCAGGCCAGCACGTGCTACCGTTACGTCAACACCGTTTTGACGAGTCACAATTGGTTACCGCTAACATTATTCCTGTTCTTCAGAGTTAGTCTTCCCACATCACTTTGACCCTGAGGGCTGGTGCAGCAGGGTTCTCCGAAATTCCATGAACGTTTTACTGTTCACTGCTTTCATACGATTGAATCCCCCAAAGACTCTGTTAGAAGCATCCACTTGAATTTTCATACTTGGCTTCTTTCACTGCTGTGTATAATAGGCACCTGGTTGACTGAATTGTTAAAACTCATCTCTTAGGTTCTAATTCGGCAAGAAAGTATACGAGTTCCTTTTTGTTCACTAAACACTTGCAGGAAGTTGCATGCTGTTTTGTTGGTTCGAAAGGGACTGTTCTGTCGGAAGAGAGGGTGCAAATGTTATCTGAAGGCGTGCGAGAGGCATTCAAACGGTAAAGTGGAACATCAGAATTAATCGGCCAGTGTCGGCCTTGTCTTTGTTATCTGCTGTGACATCACATTCGTCAGTCCAGAAGAGGGCATAGCCAGATCGTGTAAATTCGGTACAGGACACCACAAAACATTCTTAAACCCGTAGCATGTTTAAACAGAAACAAGCGTCTATGGGAAAACATCAGCTGTCCCGTTGGAAGACCCGAGTTTGATCCCAGAGTTGTCTGTATGGGATTTCTGGCAGCCCAATTGGCGCTGGGACGTGACTCCGCCGGGTAATTCGGGTTTTCCTTGTTAGTTACTATTGCACCAGTGCCTCGTACTTGATATTCATTTACCTTCCATCTGGGATATATAGTCTAGATACTGACAGTGTCCGTCAATAAACCATAAGAGTAGGAATTTAAGGTACGCGTGTTTATTTATAATGTGAAATTCATTTCCCATATGTGTTAGTTGATTATGAATACAGGTACATTTAGAACACGATGTAAGAGGTGTGCTAAGAAAATTATATTGCTCGTAAAAGTACTGGAGGTAGAAATGCACTTGAGTGCGTCCTCTGCGATGTTGCGCGGTTATTCGTCACAGACGGTGATGTTTGTTTCGTACAGAAGGGCAGAATTCTTGTAGCATAACACACTCTTGAAATGTGTTTATTCTTCATATCACTGCAGGCATACTCTTTCTCAGCCTGTCTGATTTAAATCATGTATGAGATATATCTCTAAAAGTTTGCTTCGTCAGTCTCCTTATTTCACTTTCGTTGCTTTATCCGGTCTCCATTCACACGAGTAATGCTTAACCTGTCAGCGAATGTTGCAGATTTATCGAATCTTGTTTACTTCTCTGTGTATTTTATATAAAAAGTAACTCCTTTATATAAAATGATATTTATCCCCTTCCAGTAACTTGTTTATAACATCTGTACCATATCTTGAATTCAAGTGCTAAGTGTAGACAAACATTCAATCAACCAACATAGTTCAGTCTACGAAGCGACTGCCTACGACATGGACGAACACAGTTTTCCTGCGTGGTCAAGACTTGTTCCGTCGGCCACCTCGTCCGCACCGCCTCTGGGGCCCACCCAGACTCATGTCCTGCTTCTGCCGGGTAAAGCGGTCTGGACCTGAAGCTGGCCACTTAAGTTCACATAATGCTGAAGCCATAAATGCTTGGAGATGTGCCTCATGCGTCGCCTTGGAGGGCGGTGCTTAATTAAGCACAGGCACAACTTCACCTTTACTTTTTTACTGCAGCATGTAGACCGGCAAAGATCACATCGCTGCATGTTCAAAGCTGTTGACAGTACGAACTCAGAAACTTTTTTCTTGTATTTTGTTAAATATTTATCATGTCGAGAAGTGCTTTAATTAGAATCTGTGAGTATTAAAGAGCTCCATACTTTGCGTCAAGTACCGGCAGGTCTTATGATAAGCCGTTTTTAGTGATGTAAGTATGTCGATTTTAGCTTCATGTAAAGTATAGAGTGTAGTGGGATGGTAGTAACCAAACTTCAATATGCCCAACATCAGTTAGTGTGCAGAAAGAGTTAGTGTTGCTCTAACGGCCTAGACTTTGGGAGTTTCCCGGTACATACGTCGGCCTGCACACTATCCTCTCTGGGACTTTTTGTGGTGTTCCTCAGACCTTCCACGCAGATTCCGGGATTGTAATTGTCTTGATTAGATCACTGGAGAAATAGCCGTGCGTAAGTGCCTAATTTGCGTGCATCGTCTTTCCTACATAAACCGTCTCGTTGGCCTGTATGGCTATATGTCAACTATTTTCTCCTTTCAGGGCAGACGGTTATGTGACGCGAGTGTGTTTTATTTTTAGAAGCTGCACGAAGCTCGCGAGATGCGTCGGTCTACATTTTCAGCGAACATTCATGACAGTGCATTGTTTGTGTGTGACAGCGAGTGGTGGAGTCGGGACAGCAGGGGAATGACTGTCATCCCGTAGTCTTTCGTACGACGGGTCCACAGACTCTTCCAAAGGGAGTTCTCCAGAGAATGCGAGCTAGTGAGTCCTCTTTCAATTTACAGTATCCTCTCGTTCCTTAAAATCATCCAGCAGCTGCTTACGTCCTCTTCGTCGCCTTCTCTTCCCCTCTACCCTTCAATAACGTGTTTTAGAAGGCAGTTCCTACGCGAGATGCAAATTAAATTAGCCTTCATTGGTGTTATTGTAGATAGCAATCTCCACCCTGCCGTGGTGGAGAGACTCGTAAGTTCCAGTAACCCTAGGAGCTAATCCGGTGGCAGCATGGCTACCAGTAGGGTCTCCCAAGCCGGATAGGTTAAGAAAGTAGGAAAGAGTCGAAGAAAGGTGCGTATGAGCAAGGAAAAATTCTCTGATGCCGGAAGTAGCTATATCAGTAACGACTTGAAGCACACAACAAATGATAATCCAAATGGTTCATGATCGTGTAGCAACAGGCTTGACCAGAGTGGTTCGAACGGCTGCTTTACCGCGATGTGGAGAGCATATAGAAAAAATTCCACGTTATTACTCTTCCTGGGTAGCCTGTTTCCAAAAATAGAAATGCGAGACGCTTCCTCTGGGGACAAAACATTGAGGTTGGTCGGTTGCCTTCAATATTTTAAATAATTCATGACCATGCATTGAGCTGATTGAACATGGCAATGAAACAAACACATTCATACAAATGTTTAAGGGTATCTTATATACAGAATATGTTTGCTGTATGTTTCAGGACACTTGTGGCCGGTCTCAAGGAGGTGCATTGTGAAGAATATATTACAAAACGTTTTTAAGATATTAATATCTTACATTTGTGCATTAGTTCAAAGCGTTTTGTAATATATCCTTTGCCATGCACCTCCCAAAGAACAGTCACATGTGCGGCCGAAAAATGTAGGAGGCATATTATGTATTAATATTAATATTATATTATATTATATTATAATGCAGCGTACTCTTAAACGTTTATATGCATTTGTTAGCTCCATGACCACATGAAGCATTTTATTTTGTTGTGTTGAACTGTGTGCATTTGTTAATGATGGCGACCTGCTCAGCGAAAACAAGCGGTTACGTGAGAGGGGCCACTTCAGTGGAACTCTCAAATCAGAAAATCATCAATGTTGCAGGGATGTGTCCATGATTTTAGGGTTTACATTTAGCCCAAATCCCGATATATTCCATAACCTTTTCGTGGCGGTATATAAATATTGTTTGTGTGAATTGTAAATGTTGAACGTGTATGTTCAAAATAGAGTTGGCGCGATGCAGAAATGTGGGTCTGAGAGAATGATTAATGGATTTAAATCCGACTCGACCGCAGTGGTTATTCGCTACTGTCAACTCTTCAAAAATGTATTCCACCAAAACGTAACATTAGTGGAAAATGTTTTTTTTTAATATGCGGTCTTACGCCTGTTTTGTACCATAGTAAGTGATGTTCATTTATGCCAGATACATGTATACTGTTGCATACACAAGCCGTGGTACACACTGCGTGCTGCGCTAAGTACCGTTGTTGAAAATGCATAACATGAAAATTGTACTTCCATGTACCTTTTTCCCTTCTGCTTACATTATGCTGAAGAAGTTTGCGTTAGACTTGTGGATCTCAAAAAGGAGATTTATATTATGTGTCGTGTACCAACAAATTCACTGTACGGTAAACCGTTTTATAAAACACCGGTAAAACCTGTCTATGGTTTAATCTGATTAATTATGTCTTACATTAATTAACGGCACGGTCTCAAACTGCAGACCTTATATGTGTTGAGTAGAAGGGGCTGGACTGATATGGACTGAAATGAAATTGGCCGACAATAGAAGGACTTCCAGTGACAAATGTAATCGAAATCGGTTGAATATCTGTAGTGTAAGGGGGTGAAAGACTGACGGACAGAACTCCCCCGTAACTCTGTAATGTTACGCATCTTCAGCAAAGCACCGTTTATCCTTTGTAAGTTCAGTGCGTACTGCAGGCTCTGTTCCACCTGTTTTAACAGGCAAGGTCCCTGCGTTTGGCCAATATATAGTTTTTGGCCGTTCTGACAGTTCCTGCGATTATTTCCCAGATATCATTAATCGCGTAGTTCGTATAACACAGACTGTTATGTTTGGTGTGAAGGACGACCTACATTTTTGCATAAAACATGTAACTTGAATACATTTCATGTTTCGGAGGGCTAAAAAGTGAAATGGAAGGTGAAGTTGTTTAACCTGGGTTATGGTTATTGTGTGTTTTCTACACCAGATGTAGTGGTTACATCACAGTGATAGTTTATTCTTGGAATGATTAATGACGTGCAAGAAAGAAAGAAAGGAATTACTTCATACCGGATGGCTGTTCCATCATGCACCTCACAAATTAATTCATGCCATTTGTCCAAACGCCTGGACTGGGTTCCTTAGCATACTTTCACTTTCTGAAAAGAAACAAGTATGCTGTGATATCATAATGCTATGCTGTATGTCTCCGTTTCAGCTTTTAAGCAATTTGAACGCTTGTCACGAGACTTTCTATGAACATTACGTTCCTGAAGAAGTCGCAATGCTGTAGCATGTTTGTTAGGCGCTTATTAAAAAATATGTCCCTCTGTACGCATGTGATAAATTGAGAACTGTTAGATCAGATTATCATGAAATGTGATGTGGATAGTCTTCTGGGTAATCGTTCAGCCATTTCAGTCTTCGTTAAAACCGAACAAAGTTAACGGAAACTTGATTTATACGCGAAATTCTAGCGCAGTGCTTCATGTAATTACCGCAGCGAAAAATGTCTTGCATAAAGGTTGTTAATAAAAACGAAACACACGTTTGCAGTTTCTGAGATAATTAAAGATAAGTGGCTGTTTGTACTGGTTCCGTAATTTCCTGTTGAAGAGTTCAAAAAGGCCCCGAACTCAGGCGTATCCTCGTGCGGAACGAACAAAAGAAAGCAGCTACCCTGAAAGTTGAAACTGCACATTCGTCTGAAACGTCTGTCAGTTTGCAAGAGACTACACGGCGTCACATTCAGTAGGATCCCAATCGCCGCGAGAACCTGAAATCTCGCGAAAGAACCCCGTAATTGTGTTTAGACTGTGCTGAAAAGATCTGTTTTATTCTTCAATGTTAATGACTGGTCACAGCACGACCTCGAAGCATATGTGTATATATAT
>Ga0131853_10010319_pt1 | contig 17079 bp, 10 predicted proteins | sample TergutLab28metaG_FD_92764 | JGI IMG/M metagenome (GOLD analysis project Ga0131853, IMG submission 92764) | Labiotermes labralis P1 segment gut microbial communities from Petit-Saut dam, French Guiana - Lab288 P1 (version 2) (version 2) | ecosystem: Host-associated > Arthropoda: Insects >... | reverse complement strand
TATACTCTCCGTTTTTTTCTCTTCAAAATGCAGTTTGTTTCATAATTCTAACGTATTTGGTTCCTGTATTATTCACATTTTATATACAGGGTGTGCTAAAATTAAAAAAATAATTCCGGCGCCGAAAGGTTAATTGGCGTGAGATAATGGACATTGGCCTATGTATGCGGCATATATAAATTAAATTCGTTCGAGGATGCTGACAGTTGAAGTTACTGCAGCGGTTAATGTACAAGTCACAGGAATTTGGGCAGGTGCACAGTTGATGCACATCTTGGCTTGTCCTATCTGCAGAGAATTGGACTTCTTCCTAAACCACTGTACCACGGCCTGCTGCACAGCTTTGCCCAACGTGCATTTTGAGGTCTTCCTTTAGCGTTTCCAGGATGTGAAAATGGCATAGCGGTACGTTTGGTCTGTGTGCAGCGAGTTTGAGCACCGCCCATAGCGTGGCATTCAATTGGTAATGAGCTGTCTGTTCCATAGCCTGTTAATTTGGGGGAAAAAAGTGACCACTTACTCACCCCACAAGGTTTAGAAACTTTTTTGCCCCTCTCTTTGTAATTTAATTTCTATTTAAAGAACTTCCGACGCTCCTGATTTATTCCACCAAAGTTAAAACAAGGCGTCGTGGGTGGAATTCGTGAAGCTTATTTTCCTGCAGTTAATATTTCCAGTCCCACATATTTTGCGGTATGAATGCTGCGTGTACTTCATGCAGCGTGGCAGACGGATTAATGTCCTCTGCATGGACGGTTGTAGAATCGAGTACCAGCATTACCATTAGGGTAGTAATTTTTTTCTGCAACTGCAAGTATATCGACAACGGTGTCGTCATTTTCCCTCTAAGAAGTGCTTATGAGCCTGCGTTAAATTTTCTGGTAAACTCTCGAATGCGAATGTGCGCAATTTTTTTCGACTTATTGCGTAGTTAGTTATATACGTATACATACATATATGGATCTTTATAGCTCATGAAGCTGCAGTTTGTTGTACTCCTCACATTTCGTCAAACTGAGATGCCCGTTGTTGCTAGACAGTTGGGTTACAAACACACCTTCTGTCAAAATGTTGTCTACGAAAAAAGAATTGCCTTTACTTATATTTTCGTAAAAAAAAAACAACATTCCTAAGTGTCGATCTATTGAGAATCGGTAGTTGTGAAAAAAATGGGTATCGGTGAGTTACGACAGTCGCGGTTTCATGACCGATACACTGATGATGTCCCTATATCAAATGTCATATTTCTAGATCCAGTAGTTTATTGTCGCTTGCCCAGTGAATATTTTCGTACACCCCAGTGTTTTACATTCGACGGTTGTTCAAATGAGCGTGTGCGAAGTTGGAGGACCTGAAGTTCATGAATATTAGCGACGATCGTCTGTGATTTTGACGTTTAGTCTGTAGACGGTTACCAAAGTTCCGAAGGGGCCCCTGATCTCCGTCTTCTATCTTGAAGACAGGGGTAGCAGGTTTCTCCGAAAGTTTGTTAACTATCTACATGGTGTGGAATTCCAGGAAACTGGTTTTGATGTACGTTATGGTGTATTTTTCACAGCTTTATTCTCGGAGTGTCTTTTCCACCCCACAAGTTTGTGTGTACTCCTCCCTTTGGTTGTTGCTGATTGACTGAACCTAAAAAGTGTGAAGCAGAAATGGCGTCCAGTGAACTTTGATACTGTATTTTCGAATATCCGTTTTCTTATGACGTTGGGACACGCGGACCGCTCTGTCATATCACAGTTCGGTTTTGATCATGTGAATCAAGTTTACTGGTTTCCCGCGTTGTTAACCATTGTACGACTCCCATGTCGCATCGTATTTTGTCTTAACTTATATGCGACACAAAAAAATGTACACCGTCTTTTAAAAAAGGAAAGCAAAAGAGAGCGTGCGCATCCACGCACGCACGCGCACACACACAACCTTTGTCTTCTTTATTAGCATAATTTAAAGCTGGTATAGCGGCATATAACGACAGTGTTACGTGCTAAAACATATGATTTTGTGTGGTCCAAAAGATGCCATAATCACAACCTTGGCGTAGGGAGAAATGGTGAGGGGCTGTGGTCTAATTTTCTTCCGGCATTCGGATGGACGTACTGAGAAAGCCCTAGGGAAACACCCGAGTCCTTGGTGATGTCGAACAAAACGGGATGTTTCAGAACAACTTGCAACTAACATCATAGACCCAAGAATCTTACTATATCATGCAGCGTTTTTAACAGATCGTATGCATTTACAGTCTGCCTTCAAAACATCATGAGCTGCAGTCGAAATTCATAACTTGTCTCTAGAGTGAACATAGAAAGCAGAACTGAAATCTTAAACATTTTGACTTTTGATTCTTTGACTTTACATTATTAACTGCCGGGACTATATTCTGCTCGTCCCGGTCCATTCGGATCATTTGATAGCATATACAACCGGTCGATAGACATGAAAAACGAAATTGTTGATCATTGTCGACGGTAATAATGGACATTGAAGTTTGCAGATGTGACAGATGGTGCCAGTTCTTTAATGAAGACGTACAAAAACGTATGTGTACTTTAGACATGTTACGATTCGAAAATTTTATTCCGCTGCTTTTCGGCATAATATTGCGCGTCCCCCATGCGTAGTTGAAATGGACCGGTCCTGCCCCTCCTCCGTCAGTCTGCACTCCCAGGGTCGTCGGCGCTCAAACATGGCGTCCAGTCTGCAGAACAGAGCAGCGAGGACATGGCGCTGAAGAACAGTCCTCATGCCACGTGCCATAGTTCGGTGTACGACACGTAGAATTGACTTCGTAAGATTTGTGTGTCGTATGTGAAGGAACTAACAACTGTCTATGGTAACGTCCATATATTTTGACATTCAAAACTGGTGCGCGGGTCGCAACATGAAATCAGCATGTATCGCAGTAGAGTGTTCCGTGGTGACCTGTTGTCGCCGCCTGGTGAGTTGGCCTCCTCCTATTCAGGTTAGCACATTCAAATTGCCGTCGCTTCAAGCTGTTTTCATTTGCTGTTCGAATGCGAGTATCATTGCACGTCACTGTTGTGAAATTTAATCACCCTGTGTGCAGAGACCTGGCTGTGGAATATCGTGTTTTCGTGGTGAAAGGCCGATAATGACTGTCCTGCAGTCGCAGTTTTCTCGACTTGTATTTATGTCCGCGGTTTTCCGAGCCAAACGAGGAATTTGACATGGCGTGTCCGCGATGTTCGTGTTCGCGGAAACAAATCCGTGACCTTCGCTTCATCATATCTTCCACATTTGCTCGGAGTCGGGCTGTAATGAACTATCTTTGTGACCTTTTTGTTTTTCAGGATCTAATTCAAATGGGTGCGTGAGTAAATAAATTCTCTAGTAGTGCAAAATCTGTGTGCACCAATTTCTTGAAAGATTGTGCTCTTTGTCTAAGAGAAGCAACGATTGTGACCGAACATGTTCATTAAGTATAGTCAATGAGCCTTAGAGCTATAGCGTGGGTCTCGCGATAGCTGTAATGTGTAAATTATCGAATGAGGGTTGCCAACAGAGACTGACTGACTTGCGTAGGTGACGGTTGCGCGGTAAGCCTTCAAGGTACCCGTGAAGCTGAAGTGAATCCTCAGATTTTGACATTGCTGCAGTAACGGGTTTTGTTTTGTCATGATCCCTTGGTACCGCGATTTCTGTTTATGTGGCTTGTGTTAGTTGCCCTATGTGATATGGGTGAAGATACACGTAGTGAAGAAAGTTGGCGAATGTACTTGTGTATTACACACAGATTACCGTTTTGTTAAACCATTTGTATTACCTCGGTATTACATACCCACACGTATCACCCGTTACTCGGAACCCGTTGAGTTGTCTAAATGTACGTTGATGTTAGACTTCCAGTATTGTTTCGAAATTCACAACGGAACATGTGAATAAAATTCTGAAGTGCGTTGGCGTTTGGGTCCTGTAGCTGCGACCGGCAGCCATATGGAAAGCAAGGTTGCCAACATTGATAGCGACTCTGAGGATCGTAACGAGCGAGTGTATCGAGTTGTCTGTGGTACGTGGAAATGTAAATAAGAAGAGAAGTAGTAAGACGAGAGATCCGGAAGTCTGTATCAGTGTGATCATTTGAGTGTAATGTTTGTGGCTGTCGGTAACAACACGAAACCTAAGTTTGGCACTGTAGATATTGTGCTGTTTCTTTCTTTTTCTAAAGGGAAACCTAATCCTTAAAACCTAACCTGTTTGACTGCCAGTGAAATGCAGTCTCCTGCTCGAACCATGCCTCCGCTTGTATCTGTAAATACAATTCAACTTCATACATTAACCTTGCCTTCCTGAGTATCTTGAAGTAAAATACATCTCCATACCCGAACCTTTCGGAGCCTTTCGCCGTATGCCTCGCTGAACAGAACCTCAAATCTTCGCCTTTTCTCCGTAACTGTAAATTAAATGTGAACATTGCCTCTTTGAATATCTGTAGATGAAGTGCAACCGGAAACCCAAAGTTTTGTAATGTAAATATTTTCATTGTACAGTTATACACCGAAGTTACGTCATCGGTAGTTCCCAAACCGGCGACGTAGTCGAGACGACGTAAGTAGACAAAGACCGCATCTTCACCTTCAGAACCCGCAGGCATGCAGGCATCCTCGTGATTCCTTCGCTGCTCATTCGAATCGATGCCCTCAAACACCCTGATGCCAGTGTCCGTAAATCCAAGCCCCTCTGTCAACTCTGAAACCGTCACGGTCCTGTCCTCAGGCCCAGGCTCAGGTTCCTCGGCTTCTTCAAGGATGTTTTGCTTCTGAATTTCAACAAGATTGTCGAGCGTGAGCTCCTGTTCATGGCAGTTCCAGGACATCTGCGGCATCGTACGTACGAATTTGCGTGCTCCGCTTAATATACTGGGTCGTGGGTCAAAGACGTAAGTTGGGGGATCACTGTAGTTTACTCGGTGCAGTATAGTTTGTGGTTTAGTCTTGTATATGCGATACTGACACTCGGTTTGTGACAGTTATGTTGGCAACCCTGGCTTGTAATATGGCATGTGCCACATAAAGACTGTGAGGAACCTTTGCATTAGTGCTTTCACTACCATTTTTATAATAGTTTGGTGCACGTAAGCGGAGACTGAGAGAGCAGATGTTCGTAGAAAGTGGCATTTGGAATAAAATACTGGGTTTTTGGAATCTGGAGTAAAGCGAAAATGTATGGCTTGGAATAAACAAGTGGAGAACATGTGTAGGTGTTAGTGAGTGAAGATTAGTAAAGTTTAGAAGATTGAGTTCTCACGCTTCTCTTCAGCTTTAATGCGTATTTTTTGTGTGTAGTGAAAGAACAAGAAATTATGTCCTTAATGAGTGTTAACAGTCATTAAGGCAAAACAAATGCCACCGTTAGCGGTGGCAGTTGTTTTGACAATTGACTGTTTGCCAGCAGCTTAACCTCTTCAGTTGTCGTGGACTGAAGTTTTCGCGTTTTATTTGCATTTGAATCCATAAAGTGAGCGTGGCGCTATATGTAATCATATTCCAGTAATTTGCATGAAGAGCTGGTTATAGAAGGTCGGTTCTTTGAATATGAGATTCAGTAACGTTATTGTGTAAGAGGTTCCCAGAAGTTCTGACACATTATTTCTTCTTTACCAGCATATGTTAATGTAGGAGTCTTAAGATCGGTTCTTGGTTGAGGCAGGAGTATTTTCTTTCCTTAAAATGACCCACGTGGTTTGGGTTACCGCATAACCTGTACTTCATATTGTTTTCTTCACTATACAGTATCGATGACATTGCTTTCCTGTTGCGTAGCTTCAAGTTACATGAAATTCTTATGTAAAGTACAGAGATAGTTTCGGCTACGGTAATTGTTCTTGAGCAATTCATCGGTGTACGTTATATTTATAGTGTAATGAGCATGGGAACAGCATAGTAGTATTGTAGTTAATACTACTATAGAATGACATACGCTTGGTATTTTTATGAATCAAATCAAATCAAAGGTTATTACAGTTAACCACATCCTTGTCATCATTCGTATAGTCATCATCATTAACGGAATCATCATGATTTATGTTAAGTGGCCTCCTTTCGCCCTCGGGATGTGGCTGAAAGGAATGGCTTCCTGGGAGGGCATCTGTAGATTCAGGCAGCTGACATAGACCTACGCAGTGTATAGTGGGCGTGAGATTTGGAGGTTATGTTAAACTATATTGAAAGAAAACGGTAGAGAGATCATTTGAGAAGTATAAGATGCGTTCAGTGGTAATTAGCTTAATAATCATAGAACGGGAGAAGCCTTACATCCGCAAGGGGATTCGTGAGAAGTAAACGTGTAAGTGATACGATATTATGTTTATTACCAAGGTCATTGGTATGATTTGTTGTAAATGTGCTTGACCAGCAGAGGGTTAAAGTGATCATACATGATCGATTTCGTCAAATGTCATGATGAACTAGATCCTGTATTTGATCAGCGTCCTACCACATGATTCCAATCCCGTACCCCATATCCTACTTTTTTAAGGTGCAGATTGATGTTATTACCAGCTGTATTGCAAGAAGTCACTAAGTTTTCCACCCAGCGTAGTTGTATAGTTACCGGTTAACGAATAGTGTTAATCGGACGTTATTCCTGCACCATGGACATGGTAGGTTCGTTCGAAATGTTGCTATCTGTTGGCCAGACTGCAGGTCGTCCTATTGCAGAATACCTTGGTCTTAAAAAACAGTGTTCATTTTAAATACATCGCAGGAGATGAAACAACATTGGTATTTCTGTGTTTTTAGATTTCGTTCAAGCACGGGAGTTTTTCTGCACCTGCGATCCCCACCATTATTTTCCGATTTTCGTGTGGTCAGTAGGGCCAGCCGATTAACCTTTTTGGTCAATATAGTGTCTGAATTGTTAAATCTGAGTAAGCGGATTATGGTCTTGCGGGATGTTACAGTTTGTAGTTCGGCAGTTCCTTGAAACCGGTTGCTTCATTTCATGCCAGCAGTAAGCGTACGTTCGAGACCGAGTGTTATCGACGCATCCGTTACGTGTCTTCATCCTGTACTTCTTACGAAGGGGGTTCTTAATTTTGGCAGGTGGAATTGGTGAGAGGTCGAGGTGCGCGGCTTAGCTCAACAAATGGAAGCACGCGTTCCTTTGCTAGGAACAACACTGGTATGCGGTCCTGCGAACAGGTGTTGTGTAAAGGATGACACTACCTGGAAATGTATGAGGTTGTCATCACAGTAATAATAATAATAATAATAATGTGCTGTGTATATAAAAAAATCATGGAATATCTGTATACCTATGTTTGCCATGAGCAACAGTGATAAGACAGAATTTATTGTATCGTATAACATCGACGATGATACATTTTGTCGGTATTCTGTGCCGGTTGTTTCTAAGAGCACGGGATTCGTGAAGGCACACGGAGTGTAACTGTGCTTTTAAACTTCCTGTGAGTTAATTAGCTCCCACTCCACGCGCTTCAAAAAAGTGATGTCCGATATATGACCAAATCATAGAGGTTATAATTATACCTTTTATAAGGTTCGTTCTGATGTTGCCGCAAGAAAATTTGCAGCGTATTAATTTTAGCGAAAATATCAATATGTTTTATTCCACCTCTGACGTCAATCCTCTGAATAGTTCAGCCACAACGATGGCTTTTCAATGCGGGTCGTTTTATTGCCGTGAAAACACTTCGTGGTGCTAAAGCTGAACGCATGTAACACACCAACAGTAATTGACACAGTAAAGTTAATAATAGAGTATTGACACTTCTTTACGAGAGGTATATGAATTTGCATGGAAATATTTCGTTCTTGAGGTGTCTTTAGACTTTTAACAGTTCTTTAACATGTTTTGTAAATGTTTGTCAATATTAAACGGTTATAAAAAAAACTGCTAGTGTTAACTGATGAAACTCAACGGGCTGTATCTTAGTTACCATGATCACTAGAGTACACAGTCATCATAGTTGGCTACGACGTGTTAAATGGATGCACTGTCTCGTAGTAGGCGCCTATGAGTTGCGAAGTTTTTGTACGCGTATTTCTTTCCCTGGTAGTGAAATACATGTAATTGTCCTTCGTTGAAGACGTATTGTGACCGACTGAACACAACAGTGTGAACTCGCGTCTCCCGTGATATCAGTATTTCGTGTTCCAGAAGTGATGCTTCTGACACTCGTGTTTTCGAATTTGGATCAGTCAGGCAACCAAAAAAAAAAAAAAAACGAAAAGGTTGACCAGTCTTTCTTAGGGAATACAGCAAGATCCTCATTTGGTTGAAACTAATTTGAAAGAGCTCTGGGAACAAAACGCCTTCAGCGAGGGACGCTGTAAAACTCTCACGTGGATCGGGTCACAAGGTTAGCAGCCCAACCTTCTCTGAATTTAGGATATGTTAAAATTGTCAAAAATAGATCTTGGGTTTGTCGAAATGCGACACTGCTTTTCGGGAACGGATAACAGAACACAACTCTCACAACTAAACCGAAACGAATAAAGCTTAATAAAAGCTATGGGCGTTGTTTGCAGGTCAGGGCGAAGACAGCTGCGCTAGTGAGCAGGATGGAATGTAAAGGAAATAATTTATGTCCATTTCATAGACCTTCCTTTGGGCGAAGCCAAACGGTGTGTGTAGAACATGCCATAGTACAAGCGCAAACGTATTACGCATGTAAACTGACTTACTTGACGCAGTTATAAGTACAGTAGAATCTCGGTAGTTCGAGGTGAACGGGACAGGTTGCCGCCAATTACCGCAAAACTCGGACTACACGGATTACGACAGTGGAAACTTATTCTTCCTTGCTTCTGGCATTGTAGGGTGTGTTAAAGTACACGCCAAAATCACACATTAGATCACAAATATACACAAAGGAAACTGCTAAAAGGCAGTACAGTAATGCTTGAAAGACACCTGTGCATACACAGATACGCACTTAATCTGAGTCCTTTCCTAGTACAGAAACAATCTTGTTTACAGCGCATTGGCTCGGACGAAACGGAACCTCGAACAATCAGGACTCGAACGCGTAGAGACTATGCGATGGAAGTTTATAGTTTTACAGTTTATTTCCGGACACCGTATACTGTGAAACGGTACTGTTACGAATATGTATAAAATACCGCCAATACAGCTCTGTGTTTATAGTGTAATGCACGTGTGTGTTGATGGTATTTTATTGAATATCATTAATTGTATAAACACAACGGGCTGTCTTCTGTTAGGTTAAAATGACGCAATACAGCTATGACATTGATTTGATTTGGAAAACACCATTACCATTGCTTAAACCCAATTCTACAAACAGTTACAAGTATAAAAAAAACTGATCCTGTCACAGGCCCGGTGTGGCCCAGAGGGTGGGTGGAGGTATGGCTCTACTCCTCCGTGACCGCGGCACTAGAAGGAGGTGAGTGGTCAGCAGCACGCCCCGGCCGCACTTTACCCCCGGGAAAGACCCGGTAACCATTTTACAGGAGGCTGGGTTGGCACCAGGGCCGGTCTGGACGGGCGGAAAATTCGTTCTCACCGGAATTCGATCCCGGACCGTCCAGCTCGTAGTCATTCGCTATACCGACTGAGCTACCCGGCCCACGCAGTTACAAGTATGCATAACAGTACTGCGTAAGTAAGCGTACGAAATAGTCGAAGAATATTTTACGTATATCCATATGGAGATTAACGATTTTTAGTTGGGGTGAAGTCCCGGAGAATAGTAGGGAAGAGATTAGAGATTTTTTCTGACTTTAAAGGGCTGAGTACGTTCATATCGTGGCGTAAAATTTAATTGTAAATGGCAGACCATTGAATAACTTTATATTTGTGTAGTATATGTAGTATTGCTATTTAGGACTAGAATTCGACATTGTTAGGTCGTATTAGCGGCTTGTGTTTAAATTGAGTACAACTGAATTTATTTGTAATTTGTCCGTGATTTTCGCAACAAGTGATACTAATCAGAGTACGAATGAACTTACAAACGGAAGTGTCTTAAATACTACATTTTTAACACCCGCCATTATTCACATGATTTCCTTTCTGATATTTACATGTTGTGTTACTGTCTGTTGAACACATGCGCCTCTGATTTTTACATATTTCCCAGTGTGCACCTATGCAAAGGGGTGGTTTGCCTGGGATGTGCACCTGTGTTAGCCAACAGCACCTTCCTCCGAAACGGTGATACCCATGTACTAAACGTCACCGGCGTGAGAAGTTCAGCGCTGTAACCTGATGGCTTATAATGGAAGAAATCAGTCATGGCGTTGTCTTGTTTCGTCGTGAGCTCTTGAATGTATGAGCCGGCAGTTACCGTGACAAATTCAGTGTTTGTGCAAACTGAGCGTTTCATGCGTCCTCGACATTAATCTGCATTTCAATGCCAATGTCAGTATAGCTAGTGGAAAGAGTACCAGTGCCAACACTTGGACCGAGCGGTAACGGCGTAGGCTCGGTTCGAATCTTGGCGGATTCGCCGGGTGTCATGACAACGGGTTTTGTCATTTTCCTTAATCCCTTCAGACGGGCGCCAGAATAGTGCCTCGACTGGACTGCGACCGATTCCTTCCAAGTGTGTTTCAGTTCGTCATTCAACGGTCATCCTGTGATCTACGCTGTATAGTCTGAGATACTGACAGTGTCACCAAATAAACCATAAGAAAGATTGGCATCCTATTCTCTACGTGCCAGTTAAGTCCCACTTCGAATAGGCTCTAGATGAGCGCGTAACTTAACGCTAGCATAAGGTCTTTGTCCGCCTGGGATGAGACGCTGCGTCACATTGGTTTCTGACTCTGCGAGACGACATAGTAGTCTCGTCTTCAATGGTCGAAATGTCGGGAATCAAATTACCCATTGACGCAGCGTCGTATCCCAGAAGGACGAAGATGTCGGTTACACCGCTGCGAAAGTGTAAAAAGTCGCTTAATACTGCGTGTATGCGAGGGCTGTATTTACAAGATATCAGGGCTTTGTAGACGCTTATGTTTTGTAAACCATTGTGCACTTCAGAACAGTATGCCTTTAAATGGAGGTTGCAGGATTTTGTCAGTAAATTTAGGCCGCTCCCACACAGCGCAGTACTGGCGATACGAAGGCCGAGTGGTGACTGTGCGGAAGGTACGACGCGAAACGTGCCTGACACTGGAGCAGACCCGCTCAGACGATGTGCATTGCTGCAGTATGAGCATGTCATCAAAGAGGACATGTCATATTTGTTATGTGGTGGGTGAGAAGAATAATGGACTAGGAGGCGACAGTACTGGAATACTGGGCTCACCCGGACTGCAACACAGGTGGTGAATCCGGCAGTTTTGTTGTAGCCAGGGAACTCGACCAGGACACTGAAAGATTTAGATAATTATCTTATATAGGATGATAATGGGAAATATTTAAATTTTGCCGTTTCTTGAATAATCAGAATGTTTCCTGTAATACAGGAGAACTTTCATACGGGACGTCCCGTTGTGATGTAAACAGAAGATAAGGAAGTTAAAGGACCTTGTCATAACTGTGTTATGCCACGTTTTGTAATGCTATGTGTACAGGCGAAACTTAAGTTTGCGGGGGAGGGCAGACGCCCCTCCCCTCCGGTATTTTTTCTACCGAAGAATTTTTTGGGGCTACTTGGTTGAAGAGGGGAAAATAACAAAATAGAATTATTTTCTGAGCTATTATTTGGGCGGTGTAAAGACAAAAAAAAAATAAATAAAACCCTGTGTTTCGGGACGCCAAATAGAGTCATGGTCGATTCTGCCCTCCCGGTGTTATTAGCCAAGTTACGACTATGGCTACACGTTTCGGCCTGTTATTCAAAACCGTCATCAGGCAGTACGAGATATCCAAATGAAGCTCAACCCGTACAATACAGACGTTAATACGCGGTGGAAGTCTCAACTTTACAAGGAAATGCATAAATAAAGTGGGAGCCGAAATAGATAAAGAATACGAGTGAACTTATAAACACGTGTCATGTACTTCATAGATCGTACAAATAAATTGTAAAAAGCGAAGAGATGTGCTTGCAAAATAAAAGAATGGAGATCGGTGCGTATTTATGTGAGCCTCGAGGGTATCGAGTCTTCACTTTAGCATGTAATTCGAACTTGTGCGAATGTTGATACAAGTCTAGATGTTGATCGAAAATCTCATCTCTTCTGGATGGTGAAAATGTTAGGTCTGAAATTAGAATATAGCAGAAAGTATACAGATTTTGTCTTTTTTTTTTTTTAAATAAATGCGCATATATGGAAGTTTGTGTGGGAAGAAGTATCTTTTACCTATGTAACGGTAGACGAGTCAGGTCTGATTCTGTGTTACGGAAGTTCTGAAGGACGGCTGGTAAGAAGAGATTGTCATGGGAATATTGCATATTGATTGGTGACGTAAAAAATAGCGTTAGGTCCTGTGGTGGGTTTATCATTTATCTGGTTTCTCTCTTCGGTCTGCTAGTAAATGTGAAAGTTGTCTAAACGTGTCGAGGCGTGGACGTGTTGAACGTCCTGACGTCTTCGATAAGTCCCATAGGATGACCGTTTCGAATAGGTGTTGGCCAAAACTCGAATTACTGCTGTTGTTCCGAATATATTGTCATTGTTCTTTAAAACGAGTTAAGAAATGTTTGCCAGTCGGGCCAGCGTAAATGTTAGAGCAGTCTGAGGCTTTAAACTGATGTACGCCGGAATTTAGAAATTCGTGTCAACATTTTTCTTCGTCTTTGAGGTTAGATTCTGTCGAGGTTTTAGTACGAAAGCAAAACCCAAATTAGTGTTTAAGCAGTTTAGCGATGTAAGTAGTTTCTTGGCCTACGTAAGATAAAAGGTCCATATTTTGGCTTTCATTGAATTCACATCTTTTGAGAATTGTTGATTTTGAAAGACATTTTCACCATCCAGAAGAGATGATATTTTCCGTTATAAATATGAACAGATGTGTATCGACATCCGTATAAGATAATCGACTATGGCTATATCTGAAGAATCGATACCATCGAGGCTCGCACGTATACGAACTCTTCTCCATTCTTTTATTTTGCAAGTACGCCACTTGGCTTTTTGTAATTTAATTAGTACGATCTCTGAAGTACGCGACATGTTTTTATAACTTCACATGTACGATTTTATGTATTTGGGCTCCCACTTTATGCATATATCTGTAGAATTGAGATACATGGGTCCGTGCATCGTGAATCGAACTTAATAATTGTCCAACAAGATGCGACTTATTCAGTTTATTACATTTCTGTAGGCAGCTCTACATGTTTCGGGTGTTGACACCCATCATCAGGAGCTCGTACAGCTGTAATTACAGCTGTACGAGCTCCTGATGATGGGTGTCAACACCTGAAACATGCAGAGCTGCCTACAGAAATGTAATAAACTGAATAAGTCGCATCTTGTTGCACAGTTATTAAATTCCATGAGCTTTCTTTGAATATCTTATGGTACCTGACGATGATTTTGTAGACGAATCCGAAACAGGTAGTAGTAAATAACATGAAAAAAAGCAGCATAACATTGACGCTGTATTAACCACCCACTGTAATAGAGTAGAGTTTACCCCTTCAAGCTCTGCCACTTTAATATATCTTCCTCAACTTGTGCTTGCATAAAGAACTGAAACATTTTGAAGGCCCATGAGATTTCCGCCTTCTCTGGAGATGTGTTTACGACTGAGCGTTAGACGACACAGCATGCTGAGTTGTCATCGGCCCGTCGTGAACGTATTGTGTCGTCTTCTGTCCCATTGGAAACAAACTGTTGAGCTGTTTTTGAAACTAATCATTTCGCCATCGTATCCAAGTGGCGTCGAGTGTTACACGTCCCGTACAACACACATGCCTGGCATGCCAGCTGTGTGACCAGTAACTTAGCCCATACATCCTCATGCACTCTGCTACACTAGTTTCAGTGACCAGTTGTAAATTGTACGCACACTTGTTCATTCGCCCAGTACATCTGACGAAACTGCACAGGAAGAAGTAAGGCGTAAGAGGTAGATGATGTCGGTGGCCACGTGATCGGGCCTTATGTTCCCATCCAGTAACTGAGGAAACTGTTAGCTCAGCGTTGAGAACACGGTATTGCTTTAATGCTGCGGTGTTCCTTCTTGAAGAAAAAATGTAAACTTCGTTCTTTTCAAACTCCGGAAGGGTGAAGTTGCCCACCTAATAAGTTCGACGCTAGTCCCAAACCCGAACCCTGCTTGCAATATCGAGGATGTTACTCTTTGTGGTGTGTACAGAATCTGAGATTACTCCTCATAGTTTCCTCAGGAGTAGCTTGTGTTTGGAGATTGGTTGTTTGAGTTCATGTTTTTCATCTTGATGCCCCCTCTCTGGGGACGTGAAGTTCATACTCAAGACGGAGTGTGGTCTGGAAACCGAATTTCGGTGAAGACGAGTTTCAAAGGTTCGTCCAGGTGACGACATGTAAAATAAAAGTGCGCCGAGGCTTCGTCCGCCAGCCAGCGTATATTGATCTGTTAGCCTCCCCTGACATAGCGGGGTCGTTAACCGTCTGGCTAGACTTTCACCCGCGAGATGCATGTCGGGGAGCCGTCGAAGTATGCAACTGGTGTGTGGATTTTGTTCCGACACATGCCATGTCGCTGGGGTGCGAAGCGGCGTGACCTTGCGTGAATGCGGGCTGCGTGTATGTAGGTAAAGGTAAAAGTTCTTCCCGTGCACGCCGTAAGACATATGGGACACAGGAGGTATAACTCCACGTGTTCTGAACTTCGACCCAAGGTGGAGGAGAGTAGTCATTGGCACCCCCTGGAAAGAGTCCCTGTTAGCCGTTGAATGTGAGGCTGAGAGAGCCCGTTTTCGGTGTGAATGTACTGGGGAAGAGACAAATATGTTGCCATGCCGAGTGTCGATCCATTTTACTTTAGTTGTCCAGCCGTTTAGCCTCATCACTCTATGGTCTACACCATTGTTTCTCAGGTGGTGTCCTTGCAGTGAAACTGCAGTAAGATTTCATTAACAGTATAAAACATTATGACATTAATATTGCTGTAAAACACACACACACACACACACACACACACATGAGCATGGTGGTATAAGCCTACTTCCTTCCCTAGGAAAGAGGAAGTAGGCAAAAAATATCACTGCAGGCATGTTTTATTGTGAATTCAGTGTGTTCTTTCCGTAAATTGTCTTTACACAGGCGGTAACAGCTTGAATCATTTATTGAATAGCAGTTGGAAGTGACATATGATGCTGGTCAGATAATGTAATGACTTTATACATATTGCTGCTGTATAAGATATATTAGACTGGCTTGTCCCAAGAGAATTTGTTGTAACAGGCATGACATCATGCAGTGGTTGCAGTGATTAAAGGACACAAATGGAAGTGCCCTTTTAGCAGTTACTGCTTCTCATGCACATAGCAGTCACTATGTTTACCACGCTATGTTGAGGCCACAGAAAAGAAGTTCTGTGGATGGTGAAAATGACAGTGTTTGATGATACTGATGTTCCAGGTAACAGTTTGTTTCCCTCCTGCACCATCTGATCTATGCAAAGCAGACCTGGGCATTTGTTGGTACATAAGTTATCATGTGAATTTTGTGGACAGAATCACTTAATGACTGGAGGGAAGCATAGTAGCGCGTTGTATATCAAGCCACGGAAAAAAGGTCTCGTGGAGAAACCTCCCCCCTAGTCCATACTGTTCTGAAGAGGGAAGCCACTAGAACCATCGTTTCCACCATCTGCAGGGCTTTTCTCTTTTATCACATGTATTGTGTATATGTTTGTGTGTTCTTTAAATTTATGAACCACCAAACTGACTTTCATTGGGTTTATTGTCAACATTATGCCATTGGTGTTAACCCAGAAGACTCCTACAGTCTGAACAGTGACCTGTAATTTATTTACAGTTGCAAACAGTACAGTACTCATGAAGGATTCAGTATAATGACAATGTACTTTGGGACCCAAAATGCTGACACACAAACTGAAGTGTTATTTAATGATGCTGTCAGTAGTTGAGGTTAAGTAGTAGTGGTGCTACATGAATGAAGGAGTATGGAACACTGGTGGAATGATACAGGCAAAGGAAAAACCAAAGTACTGGAAAAAAAAAAACCTGTCCTGATTTCACTTTGTTTGCCACATATCTCACATGAATTGACCTGGAATTGAAACCAGGCCTTCTTGGTGAGAGGCCAGCAACTCACCATCTGAGCTATGGCATGGCTGCCTTTTTAATGCTGGATTATGAAGTTTATTTCCTAAATGTAACATTAATAGCAATATTTGTAGAGCAGGAAGTCTGTACCATGGAAGGCAAAGTGCATGAAACTTGGCATAATGTTTTTTAGTATGTTACCTTTGCATATTTTGTCTCTCCAGCTTCAGGCACTCTTTTAATCTTTGGAAAATTTGGGAAAGTGTATAATGTTGAATGATGTTGGTATGTTTGCAGGGCAGCAGCAACAGGGGGAACAGGAGTTGGCCACAAAGATGTTGCAGATTCAATCTAAGAGGTTTTACTTAGACGTGAAACAAAACAGAAGAGGACGGTTCATCAAAGTGGCAGAAGTGAGTATCCTAATTTTCTCGTGTAGGGGAAGGTGTATTTTGACTCACTTTTTGGTTTTAATTTTCCAAGAGTGCCTCATACTGTTGCACATATGTCTGGAAACTGAAGTGCGTTTCTTTTTTTTAAAACAATTTTTTTTTAAAATTTTTATTTTCATTGTTACACCGTGCATGTTGTCGAGTCACTCAATTATTATACCAACTAATGCGCTTATATAAAATTTACACATTAAAACACTAAAACTGCTCCGACACGTTTAGTTCTTAAGACCATCATCAGGGAGCTGTATTTCTTTGCCTTGCTAAAGTCACATTAAAAGCCACATTAAAACCAGTCATAAATTAACTTCGTTATACTAGTAGGGTATTGTGGCAGCATGCCATGTTGTGTAATGTTATGTTGCGAAGAGTGCCCTGCTATGGATGTGCATTCTGTGCTTTGCTACATGATACGTAGTATCATAACATTACACAACATGGCATGCTGCCACAATACCCTACTAGTACAACGAAGTTAATTTATGACTGGTTTTAATGTGACTT
>Ga0131853_10010316_pt1 | contig 17081 bp, 12 predicted proteins | sample TergutLab28metaG_FD_92764 | JGI IMG/M metagenome (GOLD analysis project Ga0131853, IMG submission 92764) | Labiotermes labralis P1 segment gut microbial communities from Petit-Saut dam, French Guiana - Lab288 P1 (version 2) (version 2) | ecosystem: Host-associated > Arthropoda: Insects >... | reverse complement strand
TCCTAGGTCCAAATATTCTCCTCAACACCATGTTCTCAAACACCCTCAGCTTCCTTTCCTCCCGCAATGTCAGCGACCAAGTTTCACACCCATATGAAACAACAGGTAAAATTATAGTTCTATATATCTTGATCTTTAAATTTTTGGATAGCAACCTGGAAGACAAAAGATTCTGCACCGAATGATAGCAAGCATTTCCTGAACCCAATCTGCTCTTAATTTATTCCGGAATATAATTTTGATTTGTTAAAGTTGCTCCCAAATATTTAAACTCTTCCACCCTTTCGAATGTACTATTATCAATCCACACACTGTGAATTCGTCCATCATTCTGATCTTGAGCCATGACCATGTACTTAGTTTTATCAGCACTTACTTCCAGTCCAATCTCCCTAGTAGCGCTTGTACACTACTACATGAAGTAATAAAACACTACTCTTTTCAATGCAGTCAAAAGGCAGGGTGTTTTTTCTTCCCCCCACCCCCATGTGATGGCAGGTATGCCTATGTATGACTTTCTTTTGCTTCCTATGGGTAATGATGGATAAGCCTTTGTATGCTGGAGATGCAAGCAGAAATGCATACGTATACATTATATTTGTCCAATTTTAGCCAAAACTGAAATGACCCAACTATTTCTCATTAAATTCACCGGTAGTCAATTTCACGAAGATCCATTAAGAATTTCTCAAGTCAAGCCATCACATGCATACAGAAGGACAACTAAATAATTTCAACACATGCTCTGCAGGGATATAAAAATTCCTAGAAACTAAACATGCTTTGATTTAAGCATTTAAGAGATCAGTTTTGACACCTTTTACACATACATGATATTCACTTAAAATCATATAAATATAATTTCAAGTTCTTTCATTAGCAAATCTCAACTGTAACAACAGAGAGACGAATTCATGTGGAACATCATGGGACAGAATCTAGATTTATTTGTAGAACTGTGAAAATATGGAATTTTTATGTGCACTTTTGTCTATAAAATATGGTTGAAAAATTAAATCAAATTTTTAAAGATGTTAGATCAACAGGTTGATGTCTATAAGAGCTATATGGAAATCATGTTACAGCCATAGGTTCTTGGTACAGAATTAAAGAAATAAAAACAAGAAAATATCAATAGCAACCAAAAATCTATACATAACCATATTTATTAATAATGGTCTAACTCAGTGTTTCTCAACCTCTGTGAGACCGCGGCCTGATAAATTAATTTTCCATAAGACGAGGGCCCGGCCCCAACAGATTTACTCGTCAGTACCTTTCCAATTTTTTTTTTAAGTTCATATATTAAAGTAACATAAGTATTACTAATTAAATATGGCATAATCATAAAGAGTACTAGTACAATTATGTGTACGGTGTGGCATGTTGACAAATATGAAATTACATTTAAATGAGTTATCAATTCCAGGAGAATCTCTCGCGGCCCGGTATAATTGATGCCAGGGCCCGGTACCGGGACGCAGCCCGGCAGTTGAGAAACACTGGTCTAACTCGTATTACATAATTTTGTCCTGATTAGCTATGCATAACTGTAAACACAACACATGTACCACTGTATTTCTCATTAATGAATCAATACAAAACCACCTAAATACAACAACATTTACTAATAATGCTGTTATTGTACCCATGCATTATTAGTAATATGTATTTAGATATTTATTATTAATTTGTGAATAAAAAAACTTACTGGCACAGTACACATGGCATATCTAAAGCTATCCATGTCTGCTTAACTATGCAACTTAATGCAGTAGGACCTGAAGCTTGGAAATTGAGATGCAGTAATACAAGCTTCATAACTCCTCTCAGTTCACATCATGTCCACCAATTACAACCTTTGTTTCTGAATATCAGTAAACCTTATTAAACAACCATTTCAACCTTGACATTCTGTTGCTCAAACCATTGGCTGAAGTGTCATTTAATTCTATGATGCTGCAGTTCAGTGCCCAGCGCACTCTTCAAATAAAAGGACTTAATGGCCTACCCATTACTTTGTGTGTTATTGCCCCATGAGTGTAGTGGTTCTTAGGCTTTCTCAGCATTCCACAGAGCAATATCTACAGTCATCCTTCTGCATCAAAGGGCTAAAAGCCACAAGCAACATTCTGATCAGTTTGTTTATGGCAAACACCTGGAGATGACACAATGTTGATGCGCAACATACAACAGATATGAAGAAATTAAATAATTACAAATACTGTCTTAATGACATCACCTAATACATGTGATCCCAGTCAGCGCTTTGTATCAAAGCATACATACAGTAACAAGCTTCTTATAAAAATAAATGATAATTAACATGCATTCTCAATAAACTGGCTCATTCAATTAAGATACTAAAATTTTCCAATAAATATTCATACAGAAAATTCTTGAACATGGGCAGGTGTGTGTATATCTATATGCATATGTCATATCAAACATGGTTCAGAAATGCATTTAAATATAAAACTAGCAATTTTATCAAAAAGTATCCTGTTACATCATAATTTCCCAGTCCATTTTTATTCACACATAATTTCAAACCAATTTGATCTCATCGTTTCTAAATTGATTACAATGTATCTGCCTGTACAGTTCATTTGAACACTTCATTTTTTCCTTGCATGGACAACCTGGTGAAACAAAACGCTTCGGATCAGTTTTCTGAATTCTACCAGCATCTACATAACTAAAAGTATTTTTGTGATAATACAATACATCAAGACAGTGTCTGGAAGATATTCGGTCTAGTACTTGACCCATAAATGACTAAGATTAATCTAAATTATATTCAGTCCCTACTTCACACAGAACAAAATCTGTGCCCTAGAAAGACTAACTAGTTAATACAGTATGTGAATTATAAGAACCATACTAAAAATATACACACACTGTGCTGCAGACTTCAGAATACTGCTGTGTTAAACACGGTAGTACATACAGTAACCATTGGGTTTTAAAGGGTTATTGCATGGTTAAGGATCGTTCAAAATACTGACATACTCAAGTCAAGGTGCTTTAAAGTTTTTAATCTCTTTATTACATGAAAGCTCTAATTCTTATCCTGGGGCCTAATATGTCCACAACTAGAACACTAAGATGCAGTGTATGACTTCCACCTTATTTAATTTTCCTGAGTTATATCTACATTACTGCAAATTCAATTCAGAATCCCTTGGTCTCAAACAGTATCATACATAAACACGTAACTGTGAACTTGAACCAGTATCAAGTTTCATGCAGATCACTGAAAATTACAGCATCAAGGATATTTACAGTCATTAAGTCCAAGTTTGTTACTTTGCAGCAGGGTGTTTGATATTTTGAGACAAAGGTCACCAACCCCATACATCGCACACAGCAATTCAATCTCATTACAGCGACATAATCACTTATTATAAAATGTGGTTACAGCTGCCTTGCTGGCAACTACTGAAAAACTAAAAGTCATCAAGTGTTAATTTTCTAATATAAATGTGAAGTTCTATATTCTATATCAACATGCTTTCCATACAAATATCACAGTAAAATAACCTTCATCTTCATCATACACCCTCACAAGTTCAGAAAACAGACATAATAGTTTAAACAATGCAGGCATTCAATACAGTTACAATACTCAGATGTAATTCACATGTTATTACAACTTTTTCTAGAAGAATTCAGAAAACTGAAATAACAATGTCCATTCAATGGTACTGTCTATGTTATACAAAGAGTAAACACAGGGTGTTGCACACATTAAAATCAAGGTACTAGAAGACATTAACACAATTTTAACACATATGAGGGTAAGAAACGGGAACCTTTCTATATCAAAAGTTCATACAAGCAATGACTGAATACAGGCAAATAAAAAAACTATTAATAAACAGGTATTTACTGTTGATTGCAAACCTTTGCCATGTTCTGAGTGTTGTAGCCTTACTTTTGGGTGATTCCTTTGCATCTGAATTTTATATGCCAATGTTTTGGAACATTCTGTCTGTGCCATCTTCATAGGCGGTGTAAGTAGGAAGAGTTTTCTTATAATAAAACCAACTAGATGCACTAATTTCTCCAATTTATTTTTGGAATAAATCTCTACATGTTTCAGACAGTTTCTCTGTCCATCACCAGGAGTCTAGCACTGTACACACAGCAATAGGCATATTTCATACAGGTTATGCTGACTGCCTGCTGTGTGTACAGTGCTAGACTCCTGATGATGGACAGAGAAACTGTCCAAAACATGTAAGGTTTATTCCAAAAATAAATTTGAGAAATTAGTGCATCTCGTTGGTTTTATTATAAGAATATATCATGATGCACGGTCCTCTAAATGTCAAATTAGGAAGAATTTTATCCCACTTACACTGTCTATGAAAATGGCACAGAGTGTTCCAAAACATCGGCATATAAAATTCAGACACCGGGGAATCACCCAAAAGTAAGTATTTACCCACAAGTATATAGGTTCACATGAATACCAGATTTTACATTTTCTTTAAATGGTCCTTTAATGATTAAAAAAAAAACAAAAATTTGGTGTTCACTGATAATAATGACAATATTATACTCTCACCACTCCTACACTTGAATTACCTTGAAAATTCATTGTTCTGGGAAAAAACGCGTATATTATTGGCAATGCTGAAGGCTTTTCCTTTGAAGACTACTTTTCCCTTGCCAAGAAACTAAAACATAATTACCTTCCACGATTTAATTTACCTCATTGTACTGAAGATGGCATGACAGTGTCAGAATGCTAATTCGTAACTGCTGCAGATCTGGGAGAATAAAGATGCAGGTTTTCTTATAATAAAAGAACCAACAGGTGCATAGAGGGACACAGAAAAAACAAGAACATCTCCAAACACATGCTAAATTATGCAGTTACTAAAAAAAAGTGTGACACAAGAAAACTGAAGAACTTTCTCAAATAAGGATATAGAGATATACTGTATAAACCTTAAACACAACAGGACATGTTTACTCCTGTACTTTTCTTTTTGTCCTTTTTCCAATGTCAATTGATTAAAACATGTGAATATAACAAATATACAGAAGAATAAACTATAACAGCTGAACAAGAAAGCACTGTCCCATGAAATGTACATCCTTCTTGTCCAAAAGGGAAAAAACCATCCCGTAATGAGCACTCAAATTACACGATGCTCCAGCCACAGCAGAAATCTGGGATTTCAAAAACTGTATGCTAAAGGCTGAGAGATGAATAGGAGTAAAATTGAAGACAAAAGGAATACAAGCACTAATGTACCTGTAAATGAAATAACATAACACATTTCATACGCTTCAAATCAACATGTCTATATGAACTGTAAACTTCAAGCAGGTTCTCTTGTAATTTTTGGATAAGGTTTAAATCCTTCTCTCATATTCTCAAACAATGAAGTCTAGGCATGGGCTGTTTCACTATGCTTCACATTTGTAGTTTACATTTATTACCATCTAGAGAACACGAAAAAGTAACATCTGTTGTCATATTTCCTGTCTCCCCCTACAACAAAAAACCAGGCTACCCTCCAAGTAACAACTTTGATTTTGCTGCTGTGGGTGCTCATGGAAAAAGATCTTCACTTTCCCACTCATATTATATTGAGTTTACTGTCATAAGTCCTGAAATGGCTGATATACCAGATGACCACAGGATAAGACTGTCATACTAAAAGTGGAAATACCATAAGCAAGATATCACACAAATAGTACACACAACTGCTTGTACCAGCCAGTTCCAAATATTTATGTTTTTCAGTTCTGAGTCCATGAAATAAATAAGAATGAACACATACACAAATATGGTACAGCTACTAGAGTGACAGGTCTGTAATGCAGAAGCTGTTTCAAAGGATATCAGCTACACACTGATGCAGTTTTCAGTTGGTAAAGACTGTCCACAGCAGTTATTAAAGTTCTACATACATGAGAAATTTGTCTATAATGTTTATGTTACTACAAAACTGGGAATTTCTTGTTTATCTCTGATTATTCCCTGGCTGCTGGCAGGATCGGAATGGATCCTACCAACAGCCAGTCAACATAAATGCATGACATATACCAGTTGCTATATATACAGAGTAATACCTCCTGATGATGAGCAGTAAGCCTGCTCAAAACATGTAGAGGTTAATTAATGAAATAAATTGAAAGTAAATAGTGCATCCTGTTGGTTCATATTGTATGGAAGTGAAAGTTTGTGCATCAACAATTATGTTTTTGGTCCAGCTTCACAAATTAAAGTGTGTATATCCAAGAAGTTTTTAGTTCCCTGACGATGGCCATAAACTGTGGCCAGAAAGTGTAGGAGCAATGAATAATATTTATTGTGCAATGAATTGGAAGTGAAAGTTTGTGCATAAACAATCATGTTTTTGGTCCAGATGTACAGATTAAGCCCTCTGGCCTGTTTGAAACGAGACGTAACTTCTGAAAGTATGAATTCCTTTGTGCTCCATTTGAGATTGAAACCCACAAACCCAGTGTTCAAGCAGTCCGAGGCAGCACGTGCTGTAGACCACACAGCTGTTGTAAAAGCACAAGACTCAAGCGTTAATATGTGTGCAACATCCCATAGTGCAGACACACACCACTGTACCATAAATAGACAGACAGAAGAGACGGAACATGATAAGTTTACATAACCTCATATACACCGAAATACCCACTTAACATTTCTCAGACTATAAGTGTCACTTCACTGCATATTTCAATGTGATTATAATCCCATCATCCAAACATCCAGTTCTATCCATTTAAGGTTCTCTCAACATGATGTTCAACTCCACTGTCCATTGAACCAAACAATAAATAAAGGCTTAACTTCATTACACTCTAAAACATAACTAATTTTTTTCTGTTACTAATCTGCTTAAAAAGGCATGGAAAGTACGCCATCTCACAGTAACAATATGAAACAATTTGACATGTAACTTTCATTTGCATATAGATAAAAAAAGGAATGAAACAGCTTAAAACAGCAGGGGAGTATAAATCATGCAGAGTCACCCCTATCTAGAGTTAATGGCTATAATGTGAAAAGCTGAGTAAGTTAGCTCAGACAGTAATGCCTCTCTTTTGTATTCTGACAGTAGCCGGTATGACTGGGACACTGCGGTATTCTGTAGTTTTTCTTACTCTCTCCAGACAAATGCAAATAAGGTACCTCAATTAGATGACTAGCATCTCATGCCATAGCAATTTTCAATTTATTATTAATGTGTCATCCAACCATATGAAGCAATACATCCAGAGATACTGTCATCAAATAAAACATCATTAAATGGTATAGCATGAAAAAAAAGACAATTAAGGTAAAATAAAAAATGTCACCCCTCTGTTTAAATACGCAACGTCACAAAGACATGCAGACATCACAATGCTATTTCTTAATATTTGATACTGTTTGGTAGTAAATTATCAGCTTCATGCAGCCGGCACTCTATTTCCTGCGAAAGGACCACCAGCACCCATTAAAGGAAAATTAAGTTTCTTTCTCTCATACATTTTAGGCTCAGCTTCTGGAAACTGCTAATCTAAAACATATTTAGAAATCAGATCCAAGTTTCAAAATTTACAAATGTTTCACACAACTACAAAAACCAATCACATTTTAAAACATCAAAGTGATTTAAATTTGTTATCACATAAATAAAATTGCATGCAGCCATAAAGTCAGAATGAAATGTATAGATGCATTACAAAAGACATTAAAAAAGCAAGAGTGAAGATGAATTCATCAGAGTTCAATATATTACTGCTTTATTCTGGTTACGTCCTTTGTCTATGCAGCGTCTCAAACACTTACTTTCGTTGTTACACCGTGCACGTTGTTGAGTTACTCAATTATTATACCAACTACTGCACATATATAAAATTTATAAAATTTACACATTAAAACAGTTGGGTATTGTGGCATGCTGCCACAATACCCAACTGGTACAGCGAAATTAATGTGACTTTTTATGGTGTGACTTTAGCATGGACTATATGGTTCCCTGATGATGGTCCTAGGACCGAAACATGTCGGAGCGTTTTTAATGTTTTAATGTGTAAATTTTATAAATTATATATATGTGCAGTAGTTGGTATAATAATTGAGTCTCAAACACTCCTCCAAAATATGATTCTTCTTAACTTTTGTCATAGGTGTATATGGCTATATGGCTATATAGCCATATGTTTCCAGAATGTTTTATACACATCTTCTGGTCAAAAAACAGTTCATCCACCATTTCTCTGTACACAATCAATGTGTATATTTTTTATATCACCAACTGTAAGTCCAATTTATTTCACCCCAAATTCTTTTTTCATCCACAGACATTTCATCAAATATTGTTTGTAAAAAGGTAAATATCGAATACAATTATTTCACACTGACTTAGTTTATATCTTTCAGATGGTAAAGTGACTTTTCTTAAAATATTAATAAGAATGAATAAGCAACTTTTCACTATTGCATTATCTTATGGAACTGCATCTGTTACAGCAAAAAATGGTCAATATTTAGATCAACTAGCAGGCCCTGAATAGGTAGCACATGTATTAACAGCCAAAATACATATGCATTTATTAGCTGTAAAAAATCACAATATTATTTTCAATACAATAGCAGAGATGGTACAAAAAATTACTTGTTTTGTGGAAAGCAAGACAGTTGCAATGCAAGATGTCACAAACCCTGACCTGAACACACAGGTACAAATCTCAAAAAAGTGAAACCATCTGAATGAACCTAGTCAGTCTGAGGCTGAGGTCAGACCAACTGTTGCCCAAATCAAATGCAAAGCTGAAAAGTATCCTAACAAATGGGTTTCGATCAACCAAGGCTCCAGAATTCATGGACTGTTCAAGTAGCATTTCTGCTTGGTATTCTAAGCAGCATTCTGTATATAAAGACAGAAAATTCATTGTTGATTGCACATAAGGTTCGCCATCCCCGTTGTGTTCAATAAATTAATAGAGTAGAGTGTATGTTCTTGTATAACTACTTTCTAAGGATTCATGTACAACCTCAAGATGGCTATTGTCAAGAGCCAAAACATGTAGTTGTACCTAAGGTAGTAATGTAAATACACCTCTACCATCAAATAAAATAAGTTGTGTTAGACAAGAACATGCACTCTACTCTATTAGTTTATTGCACACATTGTTTTCAGTAACAAGTAATCAGTAGAGAACTACACTGAAACCCTCGTAAGACATTTCTGGAAAACTTCAATAATGTACACTGATGTAGCAAGAATACGTCTTAAAAGGGTGAGCCTAAGAGCAACATTACATTGTAATTCTGTATTGCAATTAACATTGACTTTAACACATTATTATTCCACACAAATTCAAAATTAAATTATGCACACAGAATACTTCAAATTATTGAAATTAAAGCAAAACAGGTAAGAGTCAAGACACAGTCCATTAGAAATTGGCGCTTATTCATGTTGTAGAGTATACAACACATGCCATGACATTACAACAATGTGTGAAATGCATCTGCGGACGTTAATGGCTGCACAGTCAGAATGTGACAACATGTGATGCCACATTTCCACAGATTAACTCTGGAGTTGCTTATCTGTACCTCAGGTCTGTGAAAGAAAATACCTTGGAGATAAAACTAACAAACTGAGAGCATTATTTGGTTATTGCATGCTGGGAATACATTGCAAGAATTGAAATTTTTTTTTAAATCTTGATACAAAAACATACCAAATTGGTGAAACATTATTTGGGTAGTGACATTTCCATGTTTCTTAGGTGGGAAATCTTCAGAAGAAAAACTTCCCAATATTGTAATTAGACTTCATTGTATTACCATTACATTCCCCAATTCTTGTCATTTTTTAGGGCTTTGTTCTTCTGGGACATGACATTGCATCAATGGGTAATCAGATCGCAACATTTCCAGGCAATGTTCTGTCCTCATCATCAAAGGTCATAATGTCCTACAAGAACACTTCTAAGAAATTTTAACCCTTTAATGCTAATAGGTTGCACACAAAATTAAATGAACAAAAATATGACTAAACACATCAAACAAGTGAGCTATGGAGAGGAATTTTGTGATGTGATGAAACAGGATAGCACAAAGTGAAATGTACAAAATAAAGTATGTCCACACACATAATATCTTGGAAACTGGCTAAACTGCTATATGATTTTTTTTGTAAGTTATCCATACAGTGCATTACGTTCATATTAGCAATTTTTTTTAACCAACCCATTCATGGACAATTCCATAAGCTAAGTTACATTTATTAATTAGCTACTCCAATGTGTTTCAACGCACGAGGCGTCATCCTCAAGGAGTCTGCCATACAACTGTTCGATCTTGCATCATGCCACATTGATATAAACACAGTCCAATCACCTAGGTAGAATGCAGCTTCGCACTATAGCACAGTTTCCAAATATTCTTAAGAGTCGCTTGATGGTATATGATTTAACGCTGTAGTGGATAAAATATTTCACTATATTGTAGCATAAACACATGTCCAGTTATGTAGGTAAAGACATGGTTTTCTACCACTCTATAGCTGTAAAGCTTCTAAAGTCTCTACTGACAATGGCTAGAAGCACAGTTATAGAACACTTACTTTTGCAAAGTTTGAATGTCTTTGGTTGAATAATTTAATAAAACACTTAAATACTGTGTTATGGAAGCAAATGGTATGTGGAATACGTAATGATGTCAATTTTGGCCTTTTCTCTTATGTGCCATGGAATATATATCCAAAATGAATATTGTCAAATGCATAATCAGATGCTAATTACGTAGCAATATGTTCAGGAAGTCCTAGGGACTGCATTCTAGCCACATCAATGGACGGTATTTATATCCATTTGGCATGCCGAAAGATCAAACAGTTGCATGGTGGAATCCCTGCTGATGACACCTCATACGTCGACACACACATTGGGGTAGCTAATTAATACGTCTAACTCAGTTTATAGAATATAGAAATATGATGTTTCATGTTTCAGTACTAACATACAGAGACACTGAAATGAAGTGGAGCCCCTTATGCCATAAGGAAAATATTGATTTATTGATTAATATTATTAATTTTGTCAGCCTATCAAAATAATTTCAAATATAAATATCAAATCCAACGAAAATATAATAAAAACAAAAATATAAATAAGTATCCATAAAAGGTGACGTCAGTGTCATCTGGTACTTTTTATTGAATCAGTATTTGTAATATGTAACAGTCGAGACAACTGCTGTTCTATGCCCTCACATAGCAGCACTGCCTATCAACAGTATTTATGTTTGGCAACGGATAAGATAAGCAAGTGCAAGGGTATGGACAGCATGAAGTATAATCACAAAGTAGGACTACAACACTTAAAAAGCACCCAGTCCCCCAAAATGTCACTACACTTGTGGTCATCTATTACACTGTACTGCAATAGGCCACAGTAACAACACCCTTATGGAAGAAGTCAATGATTTTTATATTATTACATACGTACGTCTGCATCTAAGTGTGAGCATGCATTAAGGCACACAAGAAACACATCCTTCCAGCTATAAGAAAACCTCAAATTTGAACAACTATCCCGATATGCTCGTTGTTCAGTCCACACGTTTATATACAAGAGTGCAAGCATGCTGGTTTTATAAACATCAAAACAGAATTTTTATAAGGTGAAGAAGAGAGAATTTAAAACAAAAGATGACAAAATTAGAGAAAACCTAGTATAATATGAACCAATCACTCGTGCTTCACTTTTGATAATTGTATGTGTTAATGTTAGAGGCCAAATGGGGTCTAATAGTTGAACAAACAACAGGATGATGTTATAAGTAAAAACATATAAACTGTAACAGATACACAACAGAATCCACCAAGAGTGGAACTGTTATAATTCTGTTTCTGTTCTGGTTATAACTATAATTCAGTTTAACAGCAGAAAAGTCAAACTGTGGGTATTCCTAGCACTGATTACCACATGGTTATCCACTAATTTATGAAAGAAATACAAAAGTGTATTTTTGTCATAATTTTACATATGGATTTTATTTTGAAACTGTGTTTGTATCAAAATGACATAACTTAAGTATTGTATTTGCATCCTCACATGATAGCATCAAGCCTGAATGTGAGTCTTAAGAAAGTACTTCTTTCCATTCACAAATAATATATGGACACCCATATTTATTAATATTCTCTCCAAGTTTTAACTCTCATTTTTTAAAAAAAAAACCTGCAAAATAAATGTGTTTTTAAAAGATGTCAGTAACTTATAAAAACAGTGGATATGTATTTTTACAGCCTACTTTTGATAAATATGTACAAAGGCATTTCATTATTTCAACCCAAATAAAATTACATCACACCAGTCCCAAATGAAGATCTGCTCTTTTTCTAGAAGGTCAAAACTTCAGCTTAGGACACCTTCTGCAGTAAGACAGTAAAGAATGCCTTTATATTCTTATATGTGACATTCAGAGTGATTAAAAACTCATTAAACACATTTAAAATGTACAAATGGCTTAAAATTGGTCCTCTGACTCCAAAGCACAGAGCTATGTAGCACTGATTATTACATAAAAACCTGTACAGGCCGTAATTTGTCCCAGTTTTCCACAGCTTGTGACAGCTGTATGTAGATAGCCAAAGAATTAAGATGGGATTTTCACAAGTGAAATATGTACTTTGTGCCAAACATTAAACAGACTTCTACATGAATTTTTGCATTTTACATTAACCATTGTTCTGTCATTTTTCTATTACATGTAATTTTTGTTTTTTACTGTAAACAGAATTTCCCCCTTCATCCAGTTATTCTTTATTTCACTGTACAGTGAAAATAGGCAAGATAAATTTTTTTGAGATTATGTTACTGATCTGTAACATATATGTAACTATGTAACATGCTTCATATCCAATAGGACTAGTTTGATTTCTAGCAGTGTTTCTCAAACTTATCTTTCCTTGTGGCCCCCTTCTGAGCTTGATTTATCTGTATGCCCCCCACCCCACCACCCGCAAACAGATGCTGTACTTATGAAAAGAAGTTATTTTATTTTCTACTTTGTTTATATACAGAACACATTTACATTTTTATTTACGATATTGTTTTAATTATCATATTTAGGTATGATACATTGTTTACTTGTACAAGAAAAATATTCTGTTAACCCTTTGTTTACTGGCTGGGTACAAAATGTACCCAGGCGTGGCATTTTCTTGAACAATTCCCGCTGGTACGAAGTAACATTCTTACCAATTTTTCTATTTGTTCATTGAAGCCCCACTGACACAAAATAATCATCATTCGGCACACACATTGCTTCCTATGAACGGTATGTTTTTTTTAAATCCAACCGGACCATTTTGTACCCATGGAACGTGCTCTATTTGTCCAACAGCTAAGGACAGAAGAACACACTGGAAATGTTGCCAGTGCTCAAAATGGGTGTGCAAGGACCACTCTATCAAGACAATTCAAATAGAATGCAACAGTTGCAAGGAACAGTCATACTACAGACAAATTTCATTCACATTTATGTCCCAAAATATATTTTCTTGTCCTCAAACATTTTAAGTATTTCACTCTATAATTGCATTAAAAATGAGAAATCTGAATAAAAGCAATATTTTGACTACAACTGAGTCTACTAATTGAACCTTGAAAAAAAATGTTGAGAAAATAATTTTAAAAATATGGGTACAATATGTACCCAGTTCCATAAAAGTAGGAAGTTTTTTAGCTCCGTAATCCAAGGGTTAATAATTGGCATTATATTGAGTGTGTTCCTTGGTCCTGTTGACACTTGGGCACATTTCTGAGTGTCCAGTTGCAGTGTGGTCAGTGACAAGCAAAGATCATCTTCCCCTACATCAAGTCAGTTACATCCTTGTGACAGCAATTTAGTCACCCAATTAAAATCAGATTCAACCAGATAAGATGTGGGAAGATTAGTAAAATACAACATGGCCTTTTGTGCTGTGGGGGATGCACAGGAAAAGGAAACTTTTTGATTAAATTTCAAAATTTTAAAAATTTTATTCATGCAGTGAAATTTCAGTGGCCCACACAAAAGTTACTGTGATCCCCTAATTTTCATTATTCCCTTGTGGCCCCTTAGAAACTTGGTGAGACTTTCTGGGGAGGGGATATTGCCCACTTTGACAACCACTGATTTATAGGATTTTTCCAATTCATATGGCTGCGCTTTACAAGCCATAGGACTCATTGGATGTAAAGGATTCTTCCAATTCAGGCAGCTATGCTCTACATCCTGTAGGACTCATTTGATTTATGGGATTCTTCTAATTCAGGTGGCTGTGCTCTGCATTGCATAGGACTCGTTTGATTTATGTTACAAATTCTGTTATGTTAATGATGCAGATATCTGCAGCTTTATATCAAGTGACTGTGAATACTTAATTAAATTAAATTACATTAAATTTTGTTGTGATACCTAAAGACAAGACACTGTAGTGCACATAAAATTTCTTCATGGAGCTTTGTGATTTAACTTTCAAGGGAGAATTATTCTTTATTCAGTCATTCAGTCCATCCAGTCACAAATCTGACATCGGACACGTCAAGCTCAGTCTACATTCTCTAAAATACATAAAAAACATACATTCATGGTATACAAAACAAAGGAACTTGAAATACATGTACATCACTAGTGCAGCTCAGTAATATAGAATATAATACAACTCACACATTAATGTATAATTTTTTAGGATCCTGTTTGGTGAAATTACTAAATACTAAGAATAAAATGGGTTTAAATTCTTACTACTTCCTAGGATGGAGGGATTATAAATTCTTAGAACCCTTAAATGAATTTATGCCTGTAGGGTGCAATGAGGCCAGCGGCACATGAAGAATTGAAGATCCATACAGTGCACCACGACTGGTACTTAAGGGTGAAAATTGGGATACCATACTAGTAGGCTGTAAATATATTGCACATACAGGGTGATTAAAAAAGATGGACTCAATTGAACAGTAAACAGCTCCTCAACACACGCCAGACGGTTGCGGTATTCCAAGTTCTCTGCTCGCTCTATGGGTTGACTTGCACTCAAAACTCTCTTGAATTCATCTCACGTTCTCCTCTGATACACGCAAAAAAATCTTGTGCTGCATAGTAGCCATTTTGCTCTCAATTGACGCTGCTGCATGGCTGTGCATTAGGTGAGCGCTCTAGTGGTGGTATTTGAAAATTTAGGACTTTCTCTTTGAAATGTTATATAGATCATTCACATACCACATATAGTTCAGGAAATATAGATGTACAAAATTGAGTCCATCTTTTTGAATCACCTGTATTAAGCAGTGATCAGCAACAGGAAGACACATGAACTTTCTATTGCAGATAAAATCATCTTTGCCCAACTTTCAGAATAATTAAACAAATTTGTTTTTACAGACCAAATTTTCCATGACCTCTGGTGATGCCAAATCTGCAGTTCAGGGTAGTGTCAGTGTACCGTCAGTAAATGTAAGAAAGTGTGAGGTGTATTACCCTAACCAGATTTTTATTTCTGTTTTTAATCCTCTTTCCTTCCTTAAAAGGAAACCCCTAAGCAAGTGAGGTCACCATGCTGTCTGTGTGTGTCCCCCATTAGCAAATGTAGACCTGCAAGACTGATTTTCTGGGAAATCTGCACAGACATGGGAGCCCATCCTAAAGTTTCTCATAATCAATAATGGAAACGTGGCAGACAAATGAATCTGTGAAGTGCGAAGTAGGCTTTTATGAGCTGAGGTCAGGGGAAACCCAAACGAGTGTCATCATTTGATATGTGTGAAAGATAAGAATTAAAAATTAAAATCTTTCTTGCCTTCTGTACACATTCATATGACACTCCATTTTGTTCTGCAAGTTTTATTTGAGACTTTTTTTTTTCGGGAGGGGGATTATACCTAACTTTCATATGTATTTTCCATATAATCATCAATGGCTATCACAGGTTGTCGGGAATTCTTATTGTTTACATTTTCTTTATCATGCTGGTGTTTTATTCAGTTAAATAATTGTTATGGTTCCACATCTATACAGTTAGGAAGTTCCAACTCAAAGTTAGCCTACTAGGCTAAGTAAAGACATGAAGTTGGTTAAGAGACTATATGTATTATATACTAAGTATATTTTCAATAATGAACATACATAAAAAGAACACACAAACACACATGCACATATATACATACAAACACACATGAACATATATACATACAAACACACATGCACATATATACATACATTCCATGCATCCATATGTGTGTCATACAGACAGATGAATGTGGAACAAGACATAAATACATAAAATATTCAAATTTAGTGCAAATTATCAAGAAAATTTTCAAACAAATTCCGCTGTACACAGTATTAACACAAGGAGTAAACACCATTCTCATAAACCAACTGCCAACCATTCACATTTTCAGAAAAGTGAGTACAATGCTGGCATCAAAATATTGACCAGACTGGCAGGTAGACTTGGTAGTCCAACGAAGGAAAAAAGTTCAGTTTAAAGCAGTATTAAGAAGATGCTTAAATACACACTCCTTATAACCTTGTGACAAATTTCTAATGTTTAAAAATTGCTAATAATCTTATTATCAGCTACATAGATACATTACATTATAAAATTCATTCAGTCTAACATTTGAATACTGTATGTGAAATATTATAATACTTTTATGCTAGAAATTTTAATCATATTATTTATTATTTATTCCACACCACACTGTCAATATGACTAAATTCTGGGACCACAGAACGTATGCATGTTTGTACGCATATGTACATATGTATGTGTATGTATTTATTTATGTATGTATGTATGTGTATGTGTGTATGTATGTATGCACATATGTATATAATGTATGTATGTATATGTGTATGTATGTGTACATGTGTATGTATGTATATACATATGTATATATATATAATGTATGTATGTGTGTATATGAACCGCCTCTGTGGTCTAGTGGTCAGAGTTTCTGGCTACAGATACAGAGGTCCCGGGTTCGATCCCCGGTGCTACCAGATTTTCTGAGTAGTAGTGGGTCTGGAACGGGGTCCACTCAGCCTC
>Ga0131853_10010315_pt1 | contig 17081 bp, 9 predicted proteins | sample TergutLab28metaG_FD_92764 | JGI IMG/M metagenome (GOLD analysis project Ga0131853, IMG submission 92764) | Labiotermes labralis P1 segment gut microbial communities from Petit-Saut dam, French Guiana - Lab288 P1 (version 2) (version 2) | ecosystem: Host-associated > Arthropoda: Insects >... | reverse complement strand
CGACTTTTTTCTCTTCCCGAAAATCAAGTCTGCGCTCAAAGGAACCAGGTTCGAGTCCGTGGATGCAGTGAAAGCAAAAGCGACGCAACTCTTGAACAGCTTAACACAAGATGACCTGCAGCAACTGCTTCCAACAGTGGAAAATTCGCATGGAGCGGTGTAGGGATCGAGGAGGGGACTACATTGAAGGGGATAACATTTCGATTGTCTGATTTTTTTTCAATGAAGTGTTAGAGCATGAATCCGGTTTCTATATTGCCACACCTCGTATATAATGATTTGTTACTGTTCGTGCCAACTAACTAAAATCGGACGCCTCTGTCCACCAACCGTCATCTGTTTCATCAACACTTTTTAATAACAAACCCGTTGACTTAAATTCCATTCAGGTAAAATTCATTTTAACATCCCGACACTAATGTCTCCAACTTAGACGTTTACAGCACTCATGCTCCGATCATATGTTGTATTTCATGAAGTGTTTAAAAAGGATTTCCCTTGCGTTCCTTTATTACTCGACAGAGATTCTGGCCTTTCATCAATGGAAATTTGTCTGCTTTACCATGAATACGTTATTCGAAGAAAGGAAGGCGCTCTTACCAAAAAAAGCCCAGCAAGGCAATAGATATCAACATAAAAAACAGACCAACTAAAAAAACCTAAATTTATACCGGCCCTTCATTACAGGTACAGTCTGTGCACCACACAGGAAGCATAATCCTATGCAACAACGCAGCCTTTAAAAATTAATTCCAGTTTCAAGTATAAACTAGTGGCAAGGCTGAGGTCATCCCCTGGGGCATGAGGCATTGCGGCGCTAGGAATATGCAAGCAAATTACGTGATATAGCTAGATTATTACACTGCATGAGCGGAGCGGACAATGCTAACACCGGACAGACTGCGCATTGAAATAGAGGACGCTCCAATGGCCAATTAATTCACATTAAAAGGGCACTAATGCAGTACGACCCCTTTTTACTGCCCTTAAAACAGCCATATGAATCAGTTAATTTGCTAAACCTGTGTAAGGAATGCTGTATTACACAGGCGATTAAAGCGGCATATAACACGTTGTAACGACACATATGGAATCGTAAATCCATGTAATGGAAATTCAGGCACGTCCGGATACACAGAGAGATCAAGGTACTTTTGGGAAGGAAGAGGAATCTGAAGTAAATTACCACAAAATGTACACATCTCGGTGGGAATATTCATAGGTGGCAGAAGCCTCTGGTTTAAAGAAGAAATCCGAAGTGAATGTGGTGAAACGCAAAAATTCTGTAGCCCTCCAAATAATTACCATGCAATATTCTTTACAACGAAGTACGTACATTTTCAAGATGCTGTAATTTTTCAACTGCCAATTTGGGGGATGACCAACAGAGAACTATATGAAGTCCCGGAATTCGAACGTTACAATTTGACATTTCAGAGACGAGACCTTCGATTCTTCAGTTTACATTTTGATTTGGTATTAAGGGAACAATATTATTAATTTCCTCGTGCACATGGCATATATTTCATGGCGAATGGCAACATGTTTGCAACTCGATAGGCACAAACGCATCACAACCTGGGCTACTTAGCAACGGACGTTCTAAATTTGCCCAGAATACATCCCAAGAGATCCCGAAACCCATAACAATACATCGAGATTTCATGCAGTTTTGTGTAGACCTCAAAACGCAAAAGAAATCGTAATACTTGATACTAATTAGGCAACCGAAGGTAAAAATAAATTAAGTAACCGAGAGTTCTGTTGGAAACACTTAAATTGAACTGAGAATAAAAGTCGACACTAAACTTTTTTTAATGAGAGGTATGTAAGATGCAAAACACAGATTAGCACGTGATACCAATGTCGGTCTTAAAGGGAGTAACGAAGCACCCGCTCTGTTTTATCACGACGTCTTACCATTCAACACTTAACAGAACAACCAGCAAACAGCTGCACAGCTCCGGCACATACATCATGTAAAGGCATATCCAGCAGTACTCACTAGATTTCTGCTACCAAGACATCCAGAAGTTTCTCGCTTACCTGAAAAGAAACAAGAGATATTATCAACAGGACGTCATCTTCACAATCAATTCCTATATCTGGACTGTCTATAAAGAACCGTCTTCGAAAGTCCTGTTAATATTCAAATGAGAAACACACTGATCTATTACGCTCAATAACACGTACATGAAACCTTAATAGAGGTAAAACAGTCCCGTTACAGGCCTGGAGTGGCCCAGAGGGTTCAAGGAAGTTAAGGTTCCCAGATTACACGACAACGGCACAGGATGGTGGTAAGGATGTCAGCCCTAAGCACCGGCCGCCTTTACCCCCAGGAAATGCTGCTGGTACTCGTTTCTGTTAGAGGCTGAGTCGACCCCAGGGCCATAGTGCGATCGGAGGGATTATGTCAATGAAAAATACATGAAACCTTAATATTGGTAATAATATACGGCTGTACAGGCCACAAAGAAGCAGAAGCCTGCACAGTATTAAGTAAACGGGATACGAATTGTGTGCCATTATTCAGATCTTGTTGACAAAATAACTAAACAAAAGAAACAAAGATCTGAAATTAAACTCTTGTGCAGACACGGGGAATACAATCTGAAGTTTTACTGTAAAACCTAATGGTTATTCATAACAGAGCTGACATACAAGACAATCACAGAGCAATAACAAGTTCTATTTTGCAATTCCGATATTACATTTCCATCTCCTTATTCTTACTCTAATCTTTATCTACACGAAGTGTGTCTGTAACGAAATTCTGAACGGCCTTCCTGTTCCTCTACCATCTCTCGTGATGTCCTTATTTAACTACGAAATACTTCGGATTAATGAAGACACGCATAAATTCCAGCAACTTTTTTATAACTGCAGCATCATCATTATTAAACAATAAATAAAGCAGTCCCAAGGTTTAAGAAACCGTAAAGAACCACCATAACGTCTGCGAAACTCTTCTGCATATTAAAATGAAAACTCCCGTAGCAAATAATGTAATTGTGGATAAAAGTGCAAACTTTACAGGCATAAAGCAACACAATGACAATTAATATGGCAGCACTCTTCTGAGAACTTATGACGTCCGGTAAACAGTTATTAAGATTTGGGAGGAACGTGTCACTTCCAATGTTAGGAAAGAAGCGAGAGAAAGAAGTGGCCTTTCACAAAGGAGGCCTGTCTTAATTTCAATACGTAAGAACCTCAAAGACTTCTTAGAAGTCATATCGTGTAGACTGGTAGATGGTTATTAGCGTTTCAGAGAAACCTGCTACACGCAACGTCAGGGAAGACGTGGGAAGCATAGTGACACATCCCAGGAAATCTCAGGCTAAAAATCTGTGTCACAAAAACCTCTAAACCTTCTGAAAAGTGTTTCTGCGTGGTCTGGTACAGCATCTGATTCCTCATGTTACGGGGGAACATGCTGCCCACAACATCGGAGTACAAAGGCGACGGTGAGGTGAACCATGCCAGTAAAACCCAGACTCAGCACCCGGCGCCTTGAGAGTTTCTAATATCAAAATGGCGACGGATTATTCGTTAGTATCTACAGGTACATGTTTACGGAGCAGGGTGACCTGCACAAGAGTTAAGAATGTCTCAGCCACTGTGCGTATGCATGGAGATACTGCGGTCTCACACATCACTGTCGGCGTTCTAGGCTCATCGTTACAATTGAAATGCAAATAACTTGTATGCAATAAAAATACGGTTTATTTAACCAGTGTTGAGAATTCGTGTTGATTTTCAATGACCATGAGAGCAGTTTAACACCCGTTGTAGGTGTGCTTCACTTCACTGTGATGCAATCACATTAACGGTTCAAGACGATGTCACCCCGAACTTCGATTCCCCTTGCGGCAGATTTCAAACTCGAGGGATGTGAGACCCCTAATGACGAACGTAATGGGACACAGACAGAATAACAGTGGAGTGATTTAAAATGTCATTTCCTAAGGCAAAAGGGCCGGGAGTGGTGGCCGTAAATTGAGATGAATTAACGCACTAATGGAAATAGATTAACGTTTAATACCAAATGAAATGCTTCGTCACCCAGATACCTGTCAACCATTATTCAAAATCTTCACTAGAACAAACAAATATCACATCGAACTACAAGATCGGGTTTAGTGTCTTGAAAATTCACAAGGATTTTCAGAATTTTTCTCCACAATCCTCGACAGAATCAGTGTTTGTTCTACTTGTCTCCGGTTCAATTACCAACGCCGTCAGTAGCTGGGACTTACAGCCTCAAATGGTATGATATTCAGTGAAGGAGAAATTCTGCAAGGCTCAAGAAGAAAGTGACAGTGTTCTACCATTAGGTACTAGACCGAAGAGGTGCGGAACACCACGAGACACCTCAGTGAGGGTATTCAGTCTCAGGGTCCATACTGAAGCCCGGTATTACACTAATATAAATCATTACCTACCGTGCCGGAACGTATGTGGCTACGAAACAAGCTGTGCATGGCAATGCATGCCCTCTGTCTGTCTAGACATAAGCAACAGAAAATCACTGTTGTCAGCTATACATACCGGCTGCCTTTACCCTCCAGGAGATACCTCGGGTACACATTTCTGTCAGAGGCTGAGTCGACCACACGGTCATAATACGGCCAGAAGGATTAGTGGTAAATCCCAATAACCCCAAAAGGAATAGCAACCGCGACCTTCCGCCTTACAGCGCAGTAGTTCAACCAACTGCGCCACCGCGTGTGCCCTTCAGGTCTTTAAGCGAACCTTAAAATTAGTAACAGGACGACTATGCACTGTAGGTATCCCACCATTTTATATGTAGTCTTCAACGTTAATTGCAATTAGTTAAGGGACATCATTTATAAGTACAAGCATTCAGTTTAACCGTTCAGAAGTGGTTCTTAAAATTAATGTCGCCTAACGAAACATAACCTACGGCTGTGGACTCAAGTAGCACAAATGCTTTTCAGGTTACAGCCTATGTGCAGAGGCGGAAACGTAATATACGAAGCAAAGAATACAGCTACAAACCATTTAAAATACCTCAATACTATGGCAAACGTCACCCTACTATGTGCCTAAGCAGCAGGCACAGACGCGAGGTGAAGGTACAGCTCCTACCCATTCGCAATCCTACACTAAAAGGACGTGGGTGGTCAGCACCATGCTTCGGCAACCTAACCCACGGTGAAGAACCGGTGCCCACTGTATAGGATGGTGGGTCGGCTTCGGAGCCAGTATGGACGGTACGGAAGATATGGCTCCAACGGGATTCGATCCCCAGATTGTCCAGCCCGCAGCGTGTCGCTATACCAACTACGCTACCACAGCCGCCTATTTCAATACTATAACTTTACAATGTTGATGTCTTCAGTTCAAATTTCGAACTCAAAGTCAGTTTTTTAAAAAAAAAGTCTCACATATTCACACAATGTCCTCGCAACATCGTCCAAATGTTTTTAAAAAAGAGGAAGAAAATAAACCCACTAGGGAAGAAAGCATTTCAACATCTTTCAACATCAGTATCCTTCACCTTAAAGTAATCCTTTACCGCTGATCTTGGCATGTGAAACATCTTTGAAGTCTAAAACAGGCTCCAATCCTTCAGTACTGCACTGAACAGTTCGCTGAACACGACTCTTGTTCCAGGTTCAACTACGTGACACTCGCAGCATAAGAAGAGCGAAACGTACACGTGTTCTACCTACTACTGCCTTCTAGGACACATTAGGAACAGCGTAATGGGCGGCTTAGGAGCAACGTGTTTTGAACACGGCGGCTCGCCTACGGCAACGCAAGTCACATTAACCAGCCCAAGCAAAGATGAATAGATCTGTTATCTGCCTCACAAACTATGAAGCCCACAGTTTCAACAAAGGCGGCGATCCGAGTACCGTAACAGCATTAAAACATTCTGCTCATTAAGTCTTCGTCGCAGAATACTCTTGGAGTAACTCCAGAAAATCTAAGCAACAGACAAAACAATGACAGCTGCTACCATCTACCGAAGTGACTCCAAAAAGTCTACGCAACAAACAACACAACGAGAGCTACTACCATCTTCCGTAGCAACTCAAAAAAAGTCTACGCAACAAACAACACAGCGAGAGCTGCTACCATCTTCCGTAGCAACTCTAAAAAAGTCTACGCAACAAACAACACAACGAGAGCTGCTACCATCTTCCGAAGTACCTCCAAAAAGTCTACGCAACAAACAACACATATAGAGCTGCTACCCGTCTATCAAGGTGCAAGCATCAGTATGAAATAAACCGAAATATTAGTTGCAAAATCTACAGGGAGGAGACCTCGTGAAGCCGTTTGTTGGAGGATAATATTAAAATGAACATTTAAGAAGTGAGGTGTGAGGATCTGAACTGTAATCATCTAACTCGGAAAAGAACCAAATGCAGACTCTTCTAAAACGATTATACAACTTCCGGTTCCATTCTTTTCTTCCCTAAAAGATCCATTCCGGCTCTGAGGCCCACTCAGCCTCCTACAGCATGGGCACTGGGGTTCCTTCCCGGAGATAACGCGACCACGGCGTGTAGTTGACTGCAGACTTCCATTTATTACCGAGGTTCAGAACGAGCGGAGCTATACTTCTACTCCCCCTATATGCCTTTAGTGATTGGAGAGGAGGAAGTTTACCTTCCACCTTCCTTGGATCCATAAAAAACCAGGAAACTTATTTATCAGGAGTACAACGATTAGCCTTTCAACGACTCTGCTCCAAGGAGTAAGGTACACACACAGATTAACGTATGTATTCGTTTTTCTATTCCCACGGTACGAGAATACACGGTTCTTTATATTACGTAAGGTAACGGCACTTCAAACCCCAGACTGATAGATCAGTTGCAAAGACATCTTTTATTCGGAAATGTGGCCTAGCCGGTTCGAATTTCTGCCAATGACAGATGTTTCTGGTCACATCTGCATCCGCAGCATTTCCAGCCAAATGCAGGAACACATCCCCAATAGAAAACGGCCCATGTTCCGCTCCATGCTCTTTCCCTTCGCTTTCGTCATTACTCGATTATAGTCCACTATATTCAATACCTAATCTCATCTCCGTTCCGTCATAATATTCATTAGTTACAAGAAAGCGTCTGTACCGCTGCAGGAAAAATAGCGTTGGAGAAAAGCATGATTGCCACCGAATACATCAGATCAACAGGATAAAACCGAATAACACACAGGTATAGAAAGTTATTCTTCTTCAAAAAGAAGGTATCAACAATTATATGTAACTTTCGAAATACCACACAAAATCCAACGCCCCATGCCATAACCCGTGTACCAGAAGTGATACAATCCACAACCAGTGCATTAAATAATCAAAACAGTCACACACAGGGTAGTACAAATAATGGTGAGCTGCAGATTCCGACGAACGTAGGTTACACTCCTGAAATAATAAATTTATGGCATGTGGATTCACAGGACTATACGTCAGTATCCTTATGAACACTTCAACTATAACGGTAAAAAGGCAAAGTTCACGTTGTTCCTGCCTACGCCACGAAGGTATACAGGGGAGCAGAGGAATAGCTCCACTCATTAATAACCTCGCCATTAGAGGGAGGTGCGCGGTCAACTTAATGCCCTTGTTGCTTTACTCCTGAGAAAGAACCCAGGCAGCCATTAAATTGGAGGCTGGGTGGTCCCCAGAGCCAGTCTGGGCGTTATGGCGAAGAGAAAATCTTCTGCTTCTCCCTGGATATACGTTTTATCGCAAATAATTCACTTTGAATTGGTACTTTAATGAATCATGTTGCAAATTAACCACGAATCTTACATTTTTCCGACATTAAGGTACAACTGCCTATTTACAGTTTAACAATATATTCAAATATCGGTATGGAATGTATTCATTTTTCAAGTATAATTTATCATTCTTCTAAGAACTCTCAGACACTTGAAGATAAGGCAATTTGTTCCTTCAAAAGGTCGGTAACCGATTCCCCAGTAACACAGCGCCATAGCTAATAAGAAGAGCAGATGCTCAACCACACCTCTGAGAATACCTCAAAACCCTCGAAACGAATCTAACCCGTTACATTTCACAATTACTTTCTGCCTGTAAATAAATGTTCCGTTGGGAATTGGCCCCATCGTACTGAGACCGACACACAACCATCCCCACTCACACATCTACAAATGTATCAATGCACTTCGTCCTTCAGTCTCACATCCACAATCAAGATAGGTTACTGCAAAGTAAGCCAGAAAGTTCAAATGCATTCAACTAACGATGCGGTTAAACCCCGAAACTTACAGAACACAGTGACCGCCCATTTTAGTGGTGTCTCTCTTTACTATCGGAACTAACAGGATTTAGTGCTTTATATCGTTCAATATGTACCGTGCAGTTCGGGTCTTCGTGGTGAGAAGTATTCACATATTGAGATCGTCTTGTGTTAGCCACGTAAGCACATTCATTGCCTGACCTGTCTTGCGACAGTCCATTGCATACCCCAAAGCAAGTTCGCCAGACAGTGCGATCTATTGCTTCCTCTTGCAAGTTTCAATAGCTTCCCTTTTCCTTAAGATAATCCGGTAGCTGCTAATGTCTTCTTCTTCTTCTTCTTCGTTCTTTATTTCTTTCTTTCTTTCTGTCTTTCCTTTAATAACGTGTCTTATAAGGCAGTTGTTACGCAAGATGTGACCAATCCAGTTAGACTTCCTTCGTTTTAGTATGTAAAATGTTTCTTTCTTCCTTTACTCTTTGTAACACTTCTCCATTTCTCACATGACCAGTCGAAATGACCCTCCAACCTTCTCCAGCATCACATTTAAAAACTTCCAATGTATTTCTGACAGCGATCTAAATATCTAATGTTGTTAGGTACCCACCTACGTTACTACAAGGTTTCGCAACACGTAACTCCACAATCTGAACTAGCAGTATCACAATCTGTAACCGCCGATGTGTTCAAGCATTAACCTACAGCCTCGGTTGATTGAAAGGCCTTGAAACGGGAATCCTCTGGATCAAACTCGTGGCAGTGTTGGATTAACATCGATATTGTTCGCCCGTATACTGCGTCACTGCTACTGGTCTGACAGACTGACGATCTAATGCTGCTTGAGTGGTAACGACATCAATACAACGATGAAACACCACTGCTATCGCAGTTAACTGGATTCGGAATAAAATAAGGGTCGACATTATTAAATTATCAGACAAATAATCTCCACAGCAGATCCCTCTTATTACTTGGAAAAGTGTCACATTAGGGTCTTTTTTTCTCTTTTCTTCTCTGTAAAGACAAAGGTTAAGCAGTCCCGTTACAGGCCTGGAGTGGCCCAGAGGGTTCCAGGAAGTTAAGGTTCCCAGATTTCATGACAATGGTACAGGATGGTGGTAAGGTTGACAGCCTTACGCACCGGCCGCCTTTACCCCCAGGAAATACTCCTGGTACTCATTTCTATTAGAGGCTGAGTCGACCCCATGGCCATAGTGCGATCGGAAGGATTTTACGTCAATGAAAAATTCCAATGACACCAGCTGGGATTGAAATAGCGACCTTCCGATTTGTAGCACAGCACCTTAACCACTGTGCCACCGTGGTCCCCTCTTTTCTTTTCTGTATAAACATTTATTCACGTTAGGGGAACAATTTTGTTATTTGTCCTCGGACATGCTTTACACACTTTCATTTCTTTCGTTAAAAAAAAAAACAGCGGTTTGATGTGATGTCAACGCCCCTGTTTATTCATCACTTGAACGTACCGAACCAATAATTCCGGGCTCTATATTGGCAGTCCAATTTCTTTCTGAAACGGACATTATGAGCACTCTAAATCTATAAAATAACGCCAACGTACAGCGTCGAGGCTTAATAATTAACTTATGAGTTCTGAAGCAATGCGCGGCCGTTCACAACGTAATATAAATGTACAATAAAACTTGCACAAATGTACGAAACTTCCTAGTATTCAGGAAGTAAATTTTCCGCTCCCAAGAGAGACCATTAACTCCTCTCCTTCACCTAATTGAATACATCACAGATCTCCAACAGCAACTCGTGGCCCCAAAGCCGACGACAAACAAAACAAGGAACACTTCAGTCTGCGCACTGCTCACTAGGACACTGGCTACAAACTAACACACCTATTCTCTTACTTTGGAATAAAACATCTGGCTGAAACGTGCAATAGTGCTGCTTATAGCTTAATAGAGTTTAAGCCTTGGAAGAATAAAACAGATATATTTCCTGTGGAGCTTCGACACGATTCCGGATCATGGCCTCCCCTTATTGGACTTCGCGATTACACTCATAGGACAGACCACACTTGGTAGGACTCCTCTGCACAAGTGATCAGCCCGACAGAAATACCTCTACCTCACAACACACAACACTCGTAAGAGACATCCATGCCCCCGGCGGGACTCAAACCCACGATCCCAGCAAGCGTGCGTCCGCAGACCCACGCCTTAGGCAGGACAGCCACTGGGACAGGCGAATAAAACAGATGTTCACCTAAAAACAAAATCAGGTATCCCCGGCCCCCACAATCACCGAACCTCGACAGTGACCACAACGACGTACCAAGAAGCCGAGAAATACCCGTCGCTGCAAGTCATTAGTATTAAATATTTAAAGCCAGATGAAGTGACAGAACAAGTCAAAGCCAAAAGAGAAGTACCAGGGGAAATGTCAGATACAATATCCTACATTTACGAGTATTAGAGAGATGAGTTTAAATTTGTGATTCTGACGGTTCCCTCGAAGTTTCTACATCCCTCTCCGGTAAAACTATGTGGAACAGAAGTTAAAGCGGCAAAAACTGGGAGACTTTGTGATTACAGAGCACAGGAAACGGAAGTGAGCTGAGTTATGACTGCACTAAATGTGTACAGGTGTAGGCCTGAAGAAAACAACGTGCAAGTACCTTCATGTCCAATGTCCCGCGACATCCGAAAGGACACTGCTTAATTTGAAGGTCCCAGGCTCCGCCCGCAGTCCTACTGGTAAGAAACATAAGTAAAAGATAAAGATGAGTATGGAGTACTGGTAGAACGATACTCGTATAAAAATTTGTCTTAGTGCCATCTTGTAAGCCACAAATCTCACAGGAAGTGACGGGTAATCAAACCCGGATCTCCGCGGTGAGAGACCGGCGTCTATCCGCCTCACCCACGGCCATAACAACGACATCAGCTTCTCACAAATGACTCTCTATACTTACAGGCTACTTTATTTTTCTGCAGAATAAACTAGGCATACGAGATCGCCAAGCTGCCTGTATATTTGTATATCCCCACTTTTAACTACAGAATCGGCAGGCCAATTTTCAAGAAAATTTTTAAGAATGCTGTACCGCTAAACCCTTCCTGGAGCCTTATATATTTTTTCAGTTGCAATACCTAGTAATCATAACATGGAGACTGCATGAAATTATGTGGCTGTGGTACTACTGGCAAGGGTCTGAACAAAGAGGCAGAGTGACACGGACAGGTAAGTCAGAATAACAAGTTTTTTAAAGTTCTAAATAGCAATCTAATACTAAACTTATTACAAAAGGACAACAGTCTTCTGGATTATGACGCCGTGTAATCTGGTAGATGAGTATAAACATTTCGAAGAAATCTGCCGTATCTGCTGGATCACAACAGTGCAGTAACGAAGGATGTTAATTCAATTACCGGTTCGCTCGTAATTGGCGCCATCAGTTCATAAACTATGCGATGAAGCTTGTTGTCAGGAGTTGCTGGACATTTCAAACAATGAAAGGATAATCAGTGAACTGTAAGTTGTTACACACAAGGCAGGAACGTGACGTCCCAGAACACAGGGTACAGGTGTACTGCGGATAGAACATTCCACACTGCTGACATGAAATCTCTACTGCACGTCCGCAGATGAATCCATCGTCAAGCAACAAAGAGAACGGACGAAAATCAGAATCGATATTCAGGCGATGTGGATTTCATGTCACGTCTTCCTCATACACGGCCCGCCTTCTTATTGAGGAAAATCCACTAACTGGATCATCCTTTACTACACCCTCGAATCTGTATTGGTGAATAAACGACAGAACATGAAACCAGAAATGCATGAGCTGTGAATTCGCAGCATACAAAATTTACATATACTTCATTTGTAAGAATCAACTGTACCGGTAGCTACTCCTGCTGTGTTGTTGTGTTGTCGTGCTAACTCACACAGCGTTTGCAGCTATTTACATCCGCGACTGTTTCATATTTAAGGAACGAATAGGGCTTCATGCAAAAAAGATCTATTTTAAATATATATATATATATATATATATATATACACACACATTTACATACATGAAAAAAGTAATGAGAATTTCCAGACAACCATTCCCAGTGAAAATTATGATAGACCAAAAACAACTAGAGAATGTGGAATCTTTTAAATATTTGTGTAGCATTTTGACAAATGATGAAGATGTACTTGTGAAATTAAATCCAGAATTGCCATGGCAAAAGCTGCATTTAACAAGAAGAGGGTACTATTTTACTAGCACATTGGATTTAAAATTGAGGAAGAAACTAGTAAAATGCTACATTTGGAGCATAGCTTTATATGGTGCTGCAACTCGGACGCTTCGGGCAGTAGATCAGAAACACGTGGAAAGTTTTGAAATGTAGCGCTGGAGAAGGATGGAGATCAATTGGACCATCATTTGAGAAATGGAGAAGTATTACTTAAGAGTCAAGGAGAAGAGGAATATTCTACATGAAGTAAGTAAACGGAAGGCTAACTGGATTGGTCACATTTTGCTTAGAAACTGCCTTCTACGACAGGTTATTGAAAGGAAGATAAAGGGGGGGGGGGGATAGAAGTGACAGGAAGACGAGAAAGAAGACGTAGGAAGCTACCGGATGACCTTAAGGAAAGGAGAGTATACTCTCATTTGAGGGAGGAAGCACTATATCGCACTATGTGGAAAGATCGCTTTGGAAGAGGCTGTGGACCTGTCGTAAGACAGCCTACTATATGAATGAATTAATATACATATCCTCTGCCGTTTCAGTCCGTATTTGGGTTATGGTCTCAACAGTTTTGCTTGGGGTTTCGAAACCCCAAGAACAATTTTACAACATAGGGTTGTCAGACCTAAGCCCAACGCCCAGCAATCCCGGAGTACCGACAGGTTGCTTCTTCGTCCGGTTTCTCACCGATAACCTGTCTGGCACCGGAAGCCCTACCAGACGCAACGCTATCGCCAATATAGCTTGCTGGATCACTGAAACTCACAAGCCCCGCCACCGTCAGTCAAGGTCTTGCAACCCCGAGCCGGAGCTATTTGCCACATACAAGACTTAAACCTATCGCCATGCTACACCATAGCGATAAATATTACAGAAGCCGTGTAATGTCACACCATTTCACTCTGAGACTACATACGAATATTCAGTGTCCGTATGTTATAGAGTTCTCACAGCGGGCTGGATAAGGTATCGGTTTTCTGGGACGTAACGCTGCGTCACTAGGTAACAGGTTCGCGACGCTGAGACACAGTGTAGTGGTCTCTTCTTCAAATTCAGTGCTTTTGTCAGTTATTTATGTTAACGTGCATTACTGTTTGCACAGTTCGTGGAGTTCAATAAAAATGTGTGTAGAAGGTTAACCTTGCGTAAACGTTGTAGGAATCATTTGGAAGGATTCAATAATGATATGTGATATAAGATGCAAACAATGTCGTCCTTCAGCGTAACATTTTAAGAAAATCCCCGATGTAGAACAGGTATTTTAGCTGGCATGCCACACAATATCCGCAGAACAATAAAACATAAAATAACTTGTTCCAACTTTTCGTTACCTTTCCAAGAAGCATCTCTCTAAGCTCGGGGAAAGTTTTCAGCTCAGACAAGGAAATCAAACAATATCCGCAGCCACATGGAAACACGAGGAAAACAAACCTCAACAGCCAAGACATCGTGGAAGACAAATAACCAGGAATGAACACAGAAATACAGATTCCAAGAAGGGTACTGATAAATAAATCCACGAACACAACAGAACATGCATTCATCCCATCAAACAGAATATTGTAGCCGATCATTTTTAATATAGTTGTTTATTAGGATTGCTGGCGTCAGTTACTGACGGTTCATGGCCATGCGTTGTAAGTTAATCTGTCAACGTACATCCACAATCGTTGGTGATAGGTAGGAGGGGAGAGATTTAAACGCCGAAACAGTTAGGAGCTGATAACGAACGCTAGCAGTCCTGTAAGGAAGTCAGTCGCGTACGAGTGTGGTGTAGGTGGGAGTACAAGTGACTGTGTTATTTTAATAAAAATATGATTTAGTTGTTTAACTTGATACAGCACGCCTTTTGTTCATTTTATTAACAACAAATTGAGCAAATAAAACAAGTAAAAAGAAATAATTAAAACTATATGTGATTCGGCGAACCACACCTGTTTCCCGAAAGAGGATCACCTACCAGACTGAGCGCGTCGGGACAACAAAATTACAAAGGGTGATCGTGCAGAATATAATACTTCAAGGACAACGCACCGGTTACAGCAAGTGTTCAAAAGGGGCGGCAGCACCAACACGATACTCGCGAAATGCTAAACACTATTCGTCGCAATACGTATCATCCATTCCTCTCTCTTACTAAAGCACAAATGACAAGTGTGCCAATACACACGCGTGGTTTACTGATTTTCTAACTATCACAGGCATCAGCTGGGCAGCGCCTTAAAAACAGCCTCAAACAGATCGCACGGCCTTAAATTCTCATGATAATTTCACCAAAAATTTCTTACACCCAGATCACTGACAATAATACAATATCAGGTACCTGTTAGATTAGCCCACTAGTGAAACCGGAATCAAATAACATACTTTACACATTTTGGAATGATGTGCTGTTATCTAGTAGTGTCTTATTAATATGTCGGCAAGTGTACACACTGCAATACTGACCCATCTTACCATCCATTGTCGTTCACTGCTGCCACAAGCTGCTGCTCGTTACTATTTGCTGCCACACATAGCGGTAGAGCAGTGAGTCTTTACAAGACACACGGACAAGCATAAAGCTCGTTAACATTTCAACGGGAAACATTTGACGGTTATGAGAACCATCCGCAAGCAGCAAAACTGTCCCTGACACGAACTTGGTGCTGCCTGTTAACTGTCGCCCTCTGCAGGACACAGCAGCCATCTCCTTATTCAAGCTACATAAAGCTGTCCAAGTATAATCACGGTCGTAGCAAAAAAATCCTTCTAGACAATCAAATTTGTTCCTGCCAAAAAGAAAGAAAGAAAGAAAGAATGAATGAATGAAGGTGGGAATACGTGAGAGATGAAGATATGAGGAACTATTTTCCGCACCAAACTAAAACTACGGAAATGTGAAGGCGCTGAATATACCGGCTATCGGCTATAAGACCGTGATATCCCGATATTCTTAACGAACATGTACCGTTACGGTTTCTCTTTTGTGGGCGTTAAAACCGTATGTTATACCAGCAGTCACTTCCCGAAGTTACGTCGTAGGTGGTTGAGCGACCGTCGATGTTAGTCTAGACAGATTTTCCCATAAACGTAATGACTGATGAGCACGGGGTTCCACGCCAGCTATTATGACCAAGAAAGAAGACATACGTGTCCGTACATATGTAACATTTACATCACATATTATACTGTAAACAAAAGACAAAATTAAGTGGGAGGCGCATCCTCAACTGGTTCATCCGGATCACCATCTCCAGTGTCCAAAAGTACAGGTGGCGATGCAAGAGTCCTGAATGAGCCAAGCACTGAAGTCAGGCAAGGCAAAGACCGCTTCCTTTCCTTCGTAATTGCCTCACAGAAAGCAAACATCCCAGTAATTCCTTGTACAGTAGTGGCTGATCGCTGTTGGTTCGAACCAAAGTCCCCGGACACCTTGATACCACCTTCAATGAGTCCAAGCCACTGAGTCAACTTAGAAACCTCCAGGGTCGTCTTCTTACGATCAACCTCCTCACCTTCAGGGACGCTATCCCAATTTCACTGACATGGTCGAGTGTGAGATCCTGTCATGGTAACTAAGAAAATCGAAGACACCTGCAGCATTGCACATATGAAATTGGTGAGCTTCGCTCATTATACTGGATCCGGAGGCGTACGACGTTAAGTGCGTAACAACGTAAGCCGAGGCGTCTTAAGTCGTGGGATGACTGCAGATCGTTTTTAATCCGTAAACAATAACAAGTGAAGATAATTTCCGCTGCATTTGCAACAGAAAATACACTAGTACTGAAGGCAATTGCACCAGCAATAATAAATCAGCTGCCTTCAGCGAAATGTACAGTTCACAGGAGCAATCACACAAGGAACACTGGTAATACTAAGTTTCTAGAAAACAACCTTATCCTTTGCTACAGTCACAGAAGGATGGGATCTATTCAAAGGCACAACTACACAAAGGAGTGTAACTTTCATGCTGAAACTGAACACTGTTAAGAAAGTCTGAATACACAACAGCAAGTCTGTCCGTGCCTTAAGCACAGACAAAAAGAATAAAACAGAGTCCATAAACATGATACATGTCGTTTGGGAGTATAATACCCTTGGTTCATACCAACCATTTTATGTATATGAAGTAGAGTCAATACGTCCTTCTCTTTCTGGGCAAAAACGTCAGGCCACGCTGTTTGACAGGTTATCTTGCTAACCTCTTACACAAAGGAATCTTCAGTGTGTGCAATTTATTTTCGACGTACTTCTTAGGTTTGAACTCAAAAAAGACTTACAGTTAACTTTCTGTTGCTTACTTCGCAGCAATGCTGACATTAAGTGAACTCGCCGAGATCAATGGTACAGTGTGGTCGGTCTCATTGTTGCCACTGTGCAACCCCAAACGTAACAACAGTACCTACAGGCACACACCGAAATAAAGAGCACCTTATGTTTATTGGACTGTGCATCATCTTGATTTTTTTTTTGGAAAATGTTTATTGCTTTGAAGTTTGTAGTGCAGAGATACACGTGGATACAAGAATAACAAAATGTTCCCAATTCACCATTTTACATGAGTTATGTCTCGTCTAGCGGGTGATATGAAGGGGTTTGTCGTGTTAGGTGTTTATAGGTCGACAGT
>Ga0131853_10010314_pt1 | contig 17081 bp, 7 predicted proteins | sample TergutLab28metaG_FD_92764 | JGI IMG/M metagenome (GOLD analysis project Ga0131853, IMG submission 92764) | Labiotermes labralis P1 segment gut microbial communities from Petit-Saut dam, French Guiana - Lab288 P1 (version 2) (version 2) | ecosystem: Host-associated > Arthropoda: Insects >... | reverse complement strand
TGAATAAAGATAGACCAACTTGATGTCACTTGCTTTATTATTTCATTATTTAATGCTCAACATGTTTCGAATGTTAGTACATCCATCCTCAGGAGCTTGCGACTTATTTGTTGAGTTATTTCACGGGTTGTATTGCTCTGGTTCGATGTGTGTTGGTGTTACGGTGTGGTTCGGCTGGGGTGGTGTGGTATCCTTATGCAGGCTGAACCTGGATGTACTAACATTCGAAACATGTTGAGCATTAAATAATGAAATAATAAAGCAAGTGACATCAAGTTGGTCTATCCTTATTCAACTATGAAGATGATGCACGGTCCAATAAACATAAGATCACACAAGGTATTTAGGTTTTAGAATGAGGAGAATCTGAATTGGATGAGTGTGGATCGGGATAGAGACCGTTGGCGGGATCTTGTGAACACGGTAACGAACTTTCACGGGGAATTTTCTTGACCAACCGAAGGACTCTTAGCTTCTCAATGACTCGGATTCAAGAAGGTCGTGGGGTGAGTGAATTAATATGTAGTTAATTTACCAGCTAACTAATTATAAAATAAGACATGGAGTTTTAATTTCCTAACACCTGTTGATGGACAGAGATTTTATAGGGTATTAGTATGCGTGTTTCTTTAGGAAAATCAAACTAGATGCATCAATGTATCAAATTTATTTTGGAATGACACTCTACATGTTTCGGACGGTCTTTCTGCCCGTCATCAGGAGTTCAAGACTGTACATACAGCAACAGGCATATGTCAAACAGATACTGCTGACTGCTTGCTAGTGGGTACCCGCTAGCAAGCAGTCAGCAGTATCTGTTTGACATATGCCTGTTACTGTATGTACAGTCTTGAACTCCAAAATAAATTTGATACATTGCTGCATCTAGTTGGTTTTACTATAGAAATATATTGCGATGCACGGCCCTTTGAACGTCAAATTCATATTCGCGTCTTACTTATTCATTCATTCTTATTGCACATCGAAGACCAACCGATTTTCTGTTCTGTTTGCGGAGCTGCAAGGTTAATGGTTTCACACCTGATAATAAATTTAACGATCAGTGACTGTTTAATCCCATTGAGCAGTATTACAGTTACTTCTCTTAATAGTTTATACCGCTATGGTAATTATGTATACCTATTTCAACGCTCACAGAATGCCTGTGACGGATGAAGGTACAGTTACTGTTCCTACAGAAGCCACGAACCAGCTAACCTCTTAATGGAAATACGATATATATATATTGGAAGTGTGGTTCGAGACTTTAAATTTGTTAGATGAAAATCGCCTTCCAAGACAAGGAAGATGGGAAGTTTTAATGATCATTATTTTACAGCCAGCCTTCTGTCATTAGCATCATCATCATAATCATCATATCACGAAATGCATTAGTGGTAGCATTACACCTGCAGTTATACTTGTGTAGCCACTCTGTAAGAAGAGTTCGCCGACCCCTTTCTCTCTGTGTGATGTGTAAATACGGCTCACCCAATAGCCTCGATACCACCATGACGTAAGACTTAAACTTCCTCTTTCCAATCATCTTGTCTGTACTTGGCATTATCCGGAGTTGCACGCTCAAATCGGATGAAATTTCTTGTCCGGCAGAATAAACGGATTAAGTTACACGAACATTTTCATTTGCTGGCTGCTTCTTTAGTTGCTTAATGATGTTGCTTAAACTTCGGTGGTCACGGAATATCGGGTGGTACTATGTGAAAATCGTGATTTGCAAGTCGTTCATTCATTCGGCAAGCGGGAAATCACGAACATGAGAAATGCACATATATTTTATGCGGAAAACATGAAGATAAGATACAGCCTTGGTGGACGATATGAAAACTAAATTTAAAGAAACAGAATATGGGGTTTTGAAATTGATTAAAATGGCTGAGTGTAGGATAGAGCTGCCGGTCCTTGTGAGTGCCATAATGAAGATTCAGTCTTCATAAATAACGGGAAACGTTTTGGCGAGCCTGCATGGAATTAGCCGTGGCTCAAAATTACATTCGCTACACAACTATCAGTTAAAAGCCGCATTAAATTTAGTCATAGTCAATATAGAGGTTTCGAAAATAGGAACTTTGCTACTACGCGTTCACTAAACACGCGGTGCCCAGAGATCGTGTACGAACTGCACAAATATTGCTGGATAATCACAGCGTGAAGGTACATATGCCGTTTCTCAGTGAAGCTGTAGAAGCCATTAGCTCATCGTTTGACCTCGGCTAGGCAGCCTCCGGCGGCAGTTCTCCATACATCACTGCCATCAAGATCCTCTGCCATCTTCCAAATCTTCCGATCATTAAAAGCAGGAGAAGTTCCGAACGAAAGTGAAAGTTATCTCACGCAAATAACGCAACGTTCTTTACAAGAAGTTAAAACATACAGCTTTATTCTATTGCATAACAATTTAATTTAAGAATAAAGTAATTCTAGATGCTGGCATTGTGTGTGAAATTACACAGGATTATATTCAAATGCTGAATAACGGCATCTGTCCTACAGAAACACTGTCGCCATTTTCCTTCACAGATCGCAAGTGTGTTGCCCAGATACGCTTTTTTAGTGGCTGCCATAAAACTGTGTAAGGCACACTAATTATACGGGTGTAGATTTTACAAAAGTGTCGAATAATCATAGAAACTTAGTGACTGAGTCGAACGCGTTTTCGATGTCAAATATTCTCCAAATTCCCAAGGTAGTCGGATAATAGGAACTTAAAATTTAATTAAGAAATGTGCCTGCATGAATTTTGAGATTACATGCATTGGGCGGGGCATGTGGCTTGTTGGAGAAGCCTGAAAGAAAGAGACCACTTGGAAGACATAGGTGTAGATGGAAGGATAATATTAAAACTGATCTGAAAAGAATAGGATGGGAGGGGCGTGGACTTAATCTGATCTCGGTATAGGGACAAGTGGCGAGCTGTTGTGAACAGGGTAATGAATATTAGGTTCCATGGAAATTTCTTACTAGCAGAGGACACAGTAACTTCTCAATAACGACGCAGCTGTATGGATTTAATGGCTTGGTGCAATGAGAGCTGCGTGGGAATTCGTACCAACATTACGGCGTCAACTAAATCGGTATCAAGTTTGAAGTTTCAGCGTTAAAATAAAGGACGACAGTTATTTGATAATCAGAGATGTCCAGTCCGGTCTGTCCAATATCGCAGCAATATGACTGCTGTATGTCAAAATGACTCGAGTGGTAATTCTTTTGACTTGTTTTGGGGTGTTGGCCGAATAAAATTTCAGTCGGGAAAACTATCCTGACTTACTGTGGTGTTGCTCTGTCCCTCAAAACAAGTGCCGGTATGGTGTCTGAAATTGAGCCATCACCGAGTCTTTCGATGTCTTTTCCAGTTCATTGTTCACTAGTCATCTATGGTTTTACGCTTTATAGGCCTAACCTGAGTTATAGCTAACGTCGTTAAATGAACCACGTGTAAATAAATAATAATTATATGAATAAAAAGTCATGATTATTGCGTCAGTGGACATTCTCTGCGCAGTAATGAAATATAGAGGATGTTTCAGAAGGAATAGTAAATATTTTAGGAGGTGGTAGTATGGACCGTTCCGAGTAAATAAGTTCATATAAACACGTGTCAAATTTTCAATGGGTATGAAGATACAGCTGTTTGAAGTTAGCGCGTACAGATTAGATTTTTGTCAGTGGGGATGGATGAAAAGCAAAGTCTACAAAGAAAAGTAAACACAAGAGTCGAATTGGTCGCTCGCATTATGAATAGTGCTGCCCTCATAAAGCAAGAACACCAAGACGACCTTAGGAGAGCTACACGTACTGTTGCCAAGAGGGTTGAAAAGTGCATTGAAGTCGATGGTGGGATTTTTGAACACTTACTTTGAACCGTTGCAATTTATTGAGATCATTTACATAACCAATAAATGCAATCTATACGTCATTTGTCTTTCCTACATACCTTTTGTAAGGCTTTTTATGCGTAACATTCAAACAGCTGTATCTCCACACCCATTGAAAACTGGACACATGTTTATATGAACTTACTTGTATTTACTCAGTATAGTCTCTACCACCACCTCCTAAAATATTTACTATTCCTCCTGAAACACCCTGTATAATTTCTGTGAACAGACTAATAAAGAATTATCGAACACTAATTATTGAAAATGCACACTGTTGTGAAATTTATATGCCGCAATATTTACTTTGCCGAATGCTTAATGAGACAAGTAGTGGACTAGATTTCGGGACAGGACGAGTCGTTGCCTGCTGGAGATTCGAAAGGCGGTCGGCTGCCTGTAGACATTCACTGTGCTCTGATGACCTCATACATTTAAGAAGTTTCCATTGATAACTACACGTTCGAGAAATACACTCCTAACATTAGAACTATAATAAAGTGCGTCTAAAATATTACAAAAGTCTAGCTACCATTACTCAGCTACAACGAAACAGAACTCAGTGAACGTTTGCAAGACAAATCACGAGCGATCATTCACAAATTCCGGTCATTACCTCGGCCACAGCGAGTGACTGGAATAAGCGCTAACTTTGAGACACAGAAATTCGTATTTTGAAGGTATGTGTCGCGTACTGTTGATGGAATGTCTGTCCGTTTGTAGGCAGTGCGAGTAGTCTGACGTCAGCGTTTACGTGGCTGTAAATTTGCGATTTGCGATTGACACATACTGGACTGTTTTAGTTAGAAGATTCACATCGTCTGGAATGTTACGACTTGTCGACTGGTAGACAGTTACAGAGGTTTCGATGGATCGCAGTGCCTTTTCTTTATAGTCGAGCTCGAACTAATTACTGTTTACTAGATAGCACGGCGTAACATCCTGCAAATGAATCTTGCAAGACTTCATTAATTTTACATGGATGTCTGATACTCCCAGAAGGACATATTGCTAAGTATCTAGCAGACAAGAATTAGTGTATAAATTAATGAAGTGGAAGAACTTAAGAAACGATTTCTTGTCTTATAATTTCTTCTCATGAATTTCATAATGTGAACACAGACATGTTCTTGCATGCCATCTCTAAAACCAATGGAAGGAATATTTTTGAATTTTGCATTGTTGATATAAACTGTAAGCTGTCAGACATGTCAGCTCTGCTTAAAACCAAAATTGAACATAAGTTCTGATCTAAATGTTAGAAAGCATTCTGCCCATGTTATATAATATTTATTTGGTTTCGACCTACGTGCTATCTTGATTTGCCAGTATTTTTCACGGGTATTTGAGCTTTGCTACATTGTCGAAGGTCTTCCTAACTGTGACGCATGTGAACAAAACCAATATCTTTTTGCAGTTAACGTAATTATGCATACTGTTGTTGATTAGTTTTGTCAACAATAAAATTTATTACTTCGCCGTATTTATTATCTCTATTGATAAAACTGCATTTGTCTGTAATAAACGAGGGCTAAGAACAATTAGGTTTTGAAGTTTCAATGTAGCCATTTTGAAACCTGTTTTATTCCAAAGCTGAATACATTCCCCATTTTTATGCGCGTTAGCAAAATTGCGAAAAGTGACTATTAGCTTCGTCATGTCTATCTGTCATTCAGTCAGTCCGCTTTTCCGTCCGTCTGTCCGTCCGTCCACATGTAACAATTCGGACCCAACTGTATGGATTTTCATGAAATTTAATATTTGAGTATTTTTCGAAAATCTATTGAGAAAATTCAAGTTCATTAAAATCTGACAAGAATAACGGGTACGTTACATGAAGACCGATATACATTTTTAATCATATCTCGCTCATTTCTTCTTAGAATGTGAAATGTTTCAGACAAAATTTGTAGAGAAAATCACAACACACATTGATGCTCAATAACTGTCCCCCTCCTCCGCGAAAATGGTGCCGTTTATGAGATAATGTGGAAAAATATTTTAGAGCCTGACAGGCCACAGATAACAATATGGCGCATGCCCAATTGCTTGCTGAATAACTGAGCACACTCACAATAAGTAAACTTATTACTTTTCCACTGCAACAATGGTGGCACAAACGCTTCTCAGTGTTACGTTATACGCACATCGCCTATCTTGTTTTTATATAAAGAATTGACGACGAAAAATTGACTGTAAATAAAGTGGATTGTCAGCACAATATGCGGACACTTCGAAAACTTATTGTTATGAATGTAGTAGCAGTGAATTGTGTGTTCTGGAAAAGCTGTTCGGAAGTATGACTCTCCTTAATATGCAATTCGTGTTGTGTGGAATGTGCAGGTATTTGACTTTCAGCAAGTGGTATACAGAGAATTATTTTAATTATTTTATAAACATGAAAATTAAGTTCTGAATTTGGCTTTATCGTGGTTGATGGTTTGGTCTATCATGTAACTCTTTGAATGCGATCTTTCCGATTTTATTTTACGTTAAGAACAGTTTGCCTGAAACCGGTGGAGATCAATTATAAACGTAAATATCAAGTCATGTGACAATTCCCACTGAAGTTCTCTGGCCTGCTGAAAGGTTCCAGTTCTGCTGGGCGTACTGAGGAAGCTCGCAGGACGCGCCATCCTTCTCGAGACTCAAACAGGTTGTAATGCGGGAGGAATAGTATGAAATGGCAATAAAGCTTTTTAAAAAAAACTACTGCCATACCAAAGGAAATGAAAGTATGCCTATGTAATGGCAAGGCAGAAACAACAGTCTTTGTGATTGGCGGCAAGGCTTCCTGGATGCCTCTCCATTACATATATCATATACCACAACTTTCACTGACAGTGTTGTAGCTCTCCTATTCATCGGATGACATTGATGGCCTCTGATGGAATGTTCCTCTTGTGGTACGGAGGAAGTTTGTTGTCAGGCATTTTACTCCGGCAAGACAATGCGAGTGCCGTTTGCGAAGCCTCATCTAATGCTAAGCAAAAGATTTATCGAAACTAGAAGAAGACTGTTTAAGTAAAGTACCCCAAACTCTTTGAAAATATCTCGCATAACATGCATACAAGCTCTGTGTCTAGAATTTCATGTGAAACTCCTTGAGGGATAGGCATTATTTTTAAGCTGACAATAACTCAACTGATCAAGCAGTGACCCCACTCTTTATGATCATCGAAGGTGCGATTCTTTGCTCAAAACAGCCCTCTGCTGGTTCATGTTCTGAGCTAGCTGAATCTAATCCACACCCTCATACACTGTTTATCTAGAATTCATGTTGATATCGTTCTCCCATTTGTGTCAAGATTTTCCTAAATGTTCTCATAGCTTGAAGGTTTCTGACAAAAATTTTGTGTGCATTTTTCACGTTCTTCTGCCCCTCGCACTGAATTATGTTTCATTTGATGGACCAAACAATATGAATTTTAAACAAAATCACGGACTGTTTCGGATATTTTCCGTGGCAATGTCAGACTATGATTTGTATTGCACACTATTAACCTACTCGGATGCGTACTAAACGAGCGTACAAAGTTACAGATACACGTAGTGTTTGTAACTGAACAGTCTGAATGCGAGTAATTCAGACAGTCCATTTACAGCTTTCAGTTTGCCTTCTTTCCTTAAAGTGTCTTTAAGTAATGAGGATTAAATGTGTGTATTTTTAAACCCGTTTTGAGAAGTAAACGTAAATCGAGATTTATCGGTATCAAATTTCCGTCGGTTGTAATATACGTCGTCGTTTCTGGGAAGGTATTTCTGGCGTAAATCTAAAAATACTTGCCCTTTTAAGTAAATGGCCCTCGTTCCAATTTTAACAAAACTTTGCCTCACAGACGAAGGCCGGACTGCTCCGTTGGCTCAAATTTAATTTTCACTGGCGAAAAAAGCCAGTAGATGAAGAGCAACTTACGTCGATATGGAGAGTGGCATAAGGAACTTGAAACTGTCCTATGAAGCCAGACAGCATTTTTAATTTAATATGTCAAATGTCCATGTTAGGCCAGAAAAAACTCAGGCCATCGTGAGATACCGCTGGCATTTCAGTCCCTCACCTACACTTTAATTGTCGCTGTGTTGTCTTCTGTACTTTGCCCTATATTAACAAGTTGTTATTCTTATGGACTCACCCTGATTTTCGGGTGCGCCACGATGAAGACACTCCACGTGATGACGGCTGTAAAAGACAAATAGAGTACAAAATGTAATAGAGAAAGCGCTGTCTGTTTCTAAGATTACATAGCGTCGATCATAGTTGAATGAAATCTGAGTAGGGAAAAGAAACGGAATGGCACTAAGAAAGGGGACAAAGGAGGAGGAAAAGTTGTCCTAGTGTCATGTTATTCATCACAAATCCCACATTGAATTTTTTGGTAAGGAACCCGGAGCTGCATGTTGAGAGGCCCGCAACTAGATATCCGAGCGACAGCAGAGAACAAAATGGTATCCCTACAGTATCTAAATAGTTGTGAATTCCGACTTTGTCTAAGCTATTTAACAAAACTGTGGTGATATAAAGGCGTTACCTCAGAGATGTTCTTGATAAGCTAACGCGAATTCCGACTTCGACACATTCCAGGAGCACAGACAAAGATTCAAGAGACATTCTGCAATCGTGCCTGTTTGTAAATTCTGTCGCGTACCTCAGCAGCGACTAAATGATCTGTGTTGAATGTCGATGGATTGATACTTGCTGAGGGAAGTCAGTGTCACTGATAGTTTGTCCACCATGAAGTCCGATGATTTTGTGCCCCAGCAGAAGAGTATGGCACCGCCGACAAATGGTATGAGTGTGGGATAAACAATCAGTAAAAATACAGCCAGATTAATGGGCGTATGTCGACACCAGTGGCCGCGCGGTCTAAGGCATGGGTCTGCGGCTGCTCGCTTGCTATGAACGCGGGTTCGAATCCCACCGGGGTATGGATGTCTGTCTCCGATGGGTGTTTTGTGTTTTCAGGTAGATATCTCTGCTACGGGCCGATCTCTCGTCCAGAGGAGTCCTACGGAGTGTTTGTGTCATTGAGTGTGATCAAGGAACCTCACAGAGGGAGGCCTAGACCTACTAGGGCTGTTGAGCTGTAAGAAAAAACAAGGGGAATTTTATGATTACGTATCGTGCTTAATTAGCTGTCCCGTCATATATTCCATAGAATTTGTTTAGATCGGATACCCACTTTTGTGTCACAAGTTAGCATGATTTTATGCGCAGAAGTCACTTATAAATTTTATGTTTATTCCAGCATGAACATTTGTTTCGAACAGAGATAAAGAAATTTAAAAAAGTAAGTGTGTGGGTGGGAGAGGAAACGTGTATCATATTCAGATAATGTAGAGATAGACACCTCGGACTAATGTTGAAGTGCAGACAAATCGGAAAGACTAAACTAGGGTGGATGGACGTAATAATAATAATAATAATAATAATAATAATAATAATAATAAATTTAACTGCAAATGGTCAAACCGGTGGCAGTGGTTATTATGCATGTACATAAATATGAAATAAAGATAACATAAATATGATGAAAATGTTAGAAAAATAGGCTGCGAATGGAAAACAAGTGATCCATTTCTGCAATAACTTTATGGTTATGGTGTTTCTGATGAAGATAGTTGTTTATACCAGCAGTTAGCTGTAGCGTTATATAACGTAGCTGCTGAACGACGAACATCAGAAGTATGCAGTTTTGTCAGCTCCATGAAGCAGTGGCTTAGCGATTCAGATGATAACAATGTTAATAAAACCCAACCAGATGCAACAGTATACAGATATTTATTTACTGCAAAGTCGCTCTACATGTTTCGGGTGTCACCGCACCCATCATCAGGAATACTAAAAACTGTAACCGCAGCCTCCGGTACAGGTCATAATATCGGTACAGCTACTTCTTTCCAACGTGGCCTGATCGGGAGGGAAGTAGCTGTACCGATATTATGACCTGTACCGGAGGCTGCGGTTACAGTTTTTAGTACTCCTAATGATGGGTGCGGTGACACCCGAAACATGTAGAGTGACTTTGCAACAAATAAATATCTGCATACTCTTGAATCTATTTGGGTTTTTATTAACATTGAATTATGATGCACGGAACCATGAGCTTAAAATTCAGGTGCTAACATTTCCACGTGAATCCCCAAAACGTTTCCAACAACGCCAAGAAGCGAAGTACGGTACAACGTCTAACAAAACGCACGAATGCTGCCATAAGAAGGGCTAAGTTAATAATATATTTTTATGCTAGGAGACGCATACTTAATGGGCTAAGGCATTACTGTTTCTAGCTGCATTTATATTATTATTATTATTATTATTATTACTGCAATAGAGTTTTCACTCGGTGGCAGTATTCCTTACACTAGTACAGACAAAACAAATAAGAATAAATATACATAAACGAAACAATACAAAACACAGTACAGACGATACAAAACACAATAAATACAAGTACACATATTACCAAAACACCCACACAATTGTCAAAACTCCCAAACATTACAAAACCCGCACACACATACACACACACACACACACACACACACTTACCTTCCGTTATTAAATTTTTAACATTAATTTTCGCTTTTCATATAAATTGGTAAGTAGCTGTCCTCTTCTGGGTTATTATGCAGCGAGTAGTTTGACGTCTGAAGATGGAACCGGTATGTTGTCCCGAAACGTAGATAAGGAATTAACGCTACTCGCTGCGTTATGACCCCGAAGAGCACAATTCTCGTCTACTTCGCGGCGGAAACCTGAATTCACGCTTGGTAAGTAGATTACAGGAAGACGTATGATCCTATTTCAGTTTCTAATTTTAGTCATTCCAGCATGGCAACATTAGAATAGTTTTAATTTAGACATTTAAATTTAGACCTGTAGTAGTGTATTTATATGCCTATCCTCAACTTTCTTTGACATAAGTTATATCCAGAGTCAACAATAATTAATTATTTTGTCGTGAAACCCGAAGATTCAACATGGCTAATAGAAAAATCTGTTGGACGCGACAGCCGACTTCGTAAAAGTTGCATCCTCACAACCTGTTTCATGCGTGTACCTTTTAAGGTCACATTTCAGAGTCATCGGTTTTCCCATTGAGCTTTCAAAAAACTCTTCTTTCCCTTCTACGTGTGTGCTTTTAATCTTTATCTCTTCCGTCAGAGCCACGTGTCCAGCCAATTGTAATGTTCTTTATTTAAAGACGGCACATGAAAAATGACATGTCAGCCCTAAGCACTGGCCGCCTTTACCCCCAAGAAGTATTCATGGTACTCATTTCTGTTAGAGGCTGAGTTGACTCCAGGACCATAGTGCGGCCGGAAGGATTATGCCAATGAACATTTTCAGTGACACCAGCGGAAATCGAACCCGCGACCTCCTGTCTTATAATGCAGTGCCCCCACACAATACTAAGTGACATATATAAATCAGGACTTTCCTACTTATTTAATACCCTAATAGTAAAGTTATTTTTATCCAGCTATTTTCTGCACCATGTTGTTTCCACTCATTACCAGTGATTCAGTTCAGAACGGCCTGTGCAGCACACTCTGGTACTCTCTTTGCTCAATGCCGTCTCTTCCAGGACCACGGCTGTGGCATGGCGGCAGGTTCCAATTTGCATATTCTTTGGATATATAACACCAAAATTTTGTATGGTGACATTAAAAACTATTCTCTAGTTATAAGTTTCGTCTATCCCCGTTGTGCTCATAAATAAACTAGATTGGAGTGTATGTACTTGTCTAGCACAACTTTATTTGATGGTAGAGATATGTATAGGATTTATTACGTAAAAGAACAACTACATGTTTCGGTACTTTACATTGGCCATCTTCAGGTTGAGAAATGAATAGACTTAGTAAGCAGCTATACTCGAATTATTTGGGTTGTATACAGTGGGGAGGTAAAAGGTGAGGTGGGCACGAGATCTTGCATGTGTTGTGTAGGATGGGCGGTGTGGGTACAGGGATTCTTCTATTGTATGCTATGTCTAGGTTAATATAGTTAGATCTACGATATCATCTTCCGTAGATCTAACTATATTAACCTAGACATAGCATATAATAGCAGAACCCCATGTACCCACACCACACATCCTACACAACACATGCAAGATCTCGTGCCCACCTCACCTCTTACCTCCCCACTGTATACAGCCCACATAAGTCGAGTATAGCTGCTTACTAAGTTTATTCATTTCTCAACCTGAAGATGGCCAATGTCAAGTGCCGAAACATGTAGTTGTTTAGTTTTTTGTGTAATAAATTCTATACATATCTCTACCATCATAAAATTGTGTTAGATAAGTACATACACTCCAATCTAGTTCATTCTATAGTTTTTATGATAAACAGTTCTTTATTTTTAAAAATATCACCATAGAGTCGTTATGATCTTTCGATATTATGTTTTCAGTATCAATTAAAATCTGGCTATATTGTCTTGCTTTTCTCCTGGTTTACTTTTTCAGAAATATTCATCTTAATGCTTCACACGTAACTCAAATTCCGCGTTAGTGATCAAAGTTTTAGGCTTCCAGTGTATTAAAGAGCAACTAGTTCACTCACCGAGAACGGAACTTGATATGATGGAGTCGAATCGAGACATTGCGACAGGTGGTGATGATGGCCTGGAAAATAGAGTAACAGTTAGTCGAGGAAGAAATTGCATATAAAATGTATAAGCATTCTAAACGTGTATGACGCTTTGATCACAAAATGCGCTGTAGTAAGAAGGCACAACATTCATAATTGTACATTTAGGCACACTTGTGGAAGCTTGTTAAAAGGAATGCAGAAAATTTTCAGCCAGTAATGACTGTCAAATTATTATTACTATAATTTGCCTTTTTTGCGTACAAACTCTACTTTCCGAAAACTAACAGCGGTGTTGATTTGAAGAAAACAGTCTTGATTCTGTGTTCCGAGTTACAGCAAGTCGCTGAACATTTCATTGCTGGAGTAACTGACAAGCGTTCGAAGTAGATCAGGCAAAAAAATAATTGGTCCAAACCTTGCAGTGTCAGTATCGATACGTAGGTAAATTCTGAAGATAAATGATGTGTGCACTGGCTTCAATTAATTCCTGAAATAAACACATCTTTCGAGAATGTGTCACACAATAATAAAACAGAGACTACGATCGTTCGAAGAAAAGGAAATGCCACAAAAGAGCGAAATGAAAGAAATTTTGAAACGTAAAAGAAATCACTATAAGACATCTTACAGAGGGGATTAAAAACCAGAGCGAGTTATTACTGTAAAGTAGTCACTTGCTCCGGCTCAGGCACACTGAATTTAGAGAGACGTAAGTGCTAGGTTGATCGAGCGGTTTACTTACCGGTTCCTAAATATCGCGTGTAATTTGATGAGGAGGTTAAGCCTTTTGAGCGCTGTGCTGAACTAAACGAGTTTTATAGTAATAATGCATTTGGATGACTGGCTGAGAAGATGCAGTACCTAACCGTATAAAGTTAAACTAATAAGTGTGTGTACCACCTAATATAACACTAATAACCTGCAATTACCAACACATTTATGTGTGCCACATGATTATTACCAATATACTGATTATTTGCCTATAAAACATGAAGCGAATGCTCTCTACAGCGGACACAGATGTAGAACTGGATTTTTATATACAGGTGTAATTTGGATCAAAACCACTCTTCAGAGGGGTAAATGCCGAATACATTTGGTTTCTTGTGTTGAAAGTGACCTTCGTGTATGGAAGCCTAGGGGTTTAAAAGTTGGCTTAGTATAATTAGTAGTATTATAATTAGTATAATTAGTATAATTACACATTAAAATAGTTCTAGACTTTAGATTGGCGTGCGAGAAAACATAGGAAGCTAGTACTTGCATGGCGGAAGATCCTTGTGTTGGGAAGCGAGTAATTTATCAGTTGTGATCGATTTTGTTCCGAAGAAGAACAGCTGAGTGTTGATATAAAATTTATTTTCCGAAGATCATGCAGTAGTTAAAGTTTTAAATGTGTTCATAATTAAAATTAGCTAAAATTCCATAAAGTCCGATGTACGACCAACTAAAATCGACAGCTGCCAACTTAATTAAAAGATATTTGCAGAAGTTTCAAGATAAAAGATTTTATTGGAATATGTGGAACTGTCCATGGAATTTATCTCAGTACTTAACCAACTTGATGCACAAAATTTGTTTCACAATAAGTTTTATTTCATGCCTCTACATATTTCGAGCACATGTGCTCAACATCAGGAGGTCAAAATTGTATTACACAGCCTCTGGTATCATCACACCTATAGGTTTGATGATACCAGAGGCTGTGTAATGCAATTTTGACCTCCTGATGATGAGCAAATGTGCTCGAAACATGTAGAGGTATGAAATAAAACTTATTGTGAAACAAATTTTGTGCATCAAGTTGGTTAAATACCGAGATAAATATAATGAGATGCACGGTCAGCAAAACGTCAAAATTTGTCCATGGAATGTTCATAAACAAAAAATCGCCGTCGACAAGAAGTTTTAAAAATGTTAAATATGTTTCTTATTATTATCGTCATTAACGATTGTTTTCACATTTTCTTCATTAGCAGGCAACGAAAAGTACAAGAAAACAATTTCAAAACTTTCTAACTGTAAAACTTTGTCTTTATAACGCTCTAACGAAGGCAGCAAACCCCTGGCTTCAGGGGCGGAAATATGGAACTTCTGTATTCTTTTACATTTTGGTATTTTGCATTCTTTGTTATCAGAACCGATTGATTAAGTACTACTACACATATTTTAAGTCGATGACTTGATAAGGCTGTGTGCTACAGATACGATGGAACCAGCAGTTTTACGTTTTTTCACTTATCTTTTACAGTGCTGAAAACCATATGCAGTAATGTACGGTCTAGCGCTCCTGAAGATGGGCATAATAATGCCCGAAACATGTTGAGCTAATGGATTATCAATAAATCATAATTGTTGCATCTATTTGGTCTCACACGTCATTTCATTTTTTTCACTTGTTAAATTCTTCACTGGTTTCTTAGCACGTAGCAGGACGTTTTATATTTTTAAGTGCGTTTCCATTCTTATGGCTCCTATATTAAAATCACTGTCTGTCTGTCTGTCTATTCATACCTCACGACTCGAGAACGGCTGAATGAATTGCCACGTCAGAATACAAAAACAAAATTACATGAATTCCATTGAAGTCAGTTATTAATAATATTTAAAAGTATGACTTTTAACTTTTCGAAGTCCAGTTGTGTCACAAGTCATATTTTTAACCCTACATGCTCGTAACTTCAAATCCTTTATATTTTCGAGTTTTTAAATCTAAGATTCGGTGTCACAGAATTCGAAATTTTGTCAGAGAAAGAAACAGACGAGTCGCCGAACTGTCACCACAGGCACTTTGAATTTCTAGCAACTCCATTCTATGTACTTATTTATATCCTTAGTCATGAAGTTCCTCCATGAAATTTATGAAAATATACTTCTGTTTCACCAAGAATTTTACATGTCCTATAATATTTTCCAGTGATGAGTTGTGATTATTAAATCGTGTAATAATTAAGCTAGATAACAGACATATTCGACTTGTTTTTCACGTAAGCCATCCCTACCTTTAGAATTAAACAAAAATCAACTGAGATATCAAGAAGATGTGATCACAGGATCCGAACACACACTGATAAGCCCCGAGTGCAGCCAAGAGCTTTTATACCGTCCTATTCCGAAGACGTTTGTATGAATATGGGAGTGGGGAGTTTGGGGTAAACGGTAGAGAGCGTGTGTGGAGTTACGTGTGTGTGTGTGTGTGTGCGTGTGCAAGGGTAGGGTTGGAGACATCTAGAGGTCATCATTCAGAAACCTGCGGTTCAGATTTTATTTCCATTCTTAACGTCGTTCCGTTCATCGTGTTCTTGTCCTCTTCTCCAGCTCCACACAGCACTCTTACTTTCGTCCGTCAAAGACATAAAAAGTTTCGTTCAAGAGTGACTTAACTCAATATTCGTCGCAACGTAACGAGCTGGAACTCCTTCTATCAATATAACGGGTTATGTTGCATTACATTATATATATATATATATATGTGTGTGTGTGTGTGTGTGTGCGCGCGCGCGCGCGTTTCCACAACGCAAAACACGGATTGTGTGCATGTGTATAATAAAGGAGACCTCCATTTATCCGGACGCTTCTTATCCGGATCAGCTTGGCCCTTCGGATGAATATATTCGTACTGTAATTGTACTACATGTGGGCCCGGTAGCTCAGTCGGTATAACGACTGAGCTACGAGTTGGACGGTCCGGGATCGAATCCCGGTGGGGACGAGATTTTCCGCCAGTCCAGACCGGCCCCGGGGGCCCACCCAACCTCCTGTACAATGGGTACCGGGTCTTTCCCGAAGGTAAAGTGCGGCCGGGGCGCGCTGCTGACCACTCACCACTTCTAGTGCCGCGGTCATGAAACAGTAGAGCTATACCTCTACCCACCCTCTGGGCCACACCGGGCCTGTAACGGGATCACTTTACCTTTAATTGTACTACATATTTTAATGGCTTAAATTTGTACCTCGTTTGTCAAATACATATCAGGAATTACATATTAGTATTTTATTAGTAAGTAAATATATGTGTATCCTAAAACAGCCATTTGTAGATTTTTTTCCACTTCAAACTGCCAATGTAGCCTATTTTCAAAGAAAAATCCAATTATCTGGATTTTCTGCATATACGGATAGCTCGTCATCCCAATTAATCCGGATAAGTGGAATTCTACTGTATATCTTACTTACATTGAACATTTTCTCCCATTTTGCTACTACTACTACTTGGGCGAGGGCGCAGTTGGTTAAGGCACTGCGCCGCAATACGGGAGGTTCCAGGTTGGATTACCGATAGGGTTCTTGGAAATGTTTCAAATGACCACTTTCTTCTGTCCGCATTCAGTAGCCCTAGGGTCCACTTAGCCTCTAACAGACACGAGTAACAAGCAATTTCCTTGGAGGTACAGTGCGGCCGGAGCTTACAGCTGACAACTCTGCCGTCGTACGTTTGGCGAAAGTTAAATTAAGGTTGAAGCCTCACATTCCATCCTCCCTTAGAGTCTTCATGACTTCTTATGGGGGAGCTTTATCGCTTACCACCACCACCACCACCACCACCACCACCACCACCACCACCACCACCACCCCCCCCACCAC
>Ga0131853_10010313_pt1 | contig 17081 bp, 10 predicted proteins | sample TergutLab28metaG_FD_92764 | JGI IMG/M metagenome (GOLD analysis project Ga0131853, IMG submission 92764) | Labiotermes labralis P1 segment gut microbial communities from Petit-Saut dam, French Guiana - Lab288 P1 (version 2) (version 2) | ecosystem: Host-associated > Arthropoda: Insects >... | reverse complement strand
TATTTTGTTTCAAGTTTCATCGAAATCCAACCACTATTAACAAGACTACATTATTTTGAATAGACTCCTGCACAATTTAGCTCAAAATTTAAATGCCCCATAGAAAAACCTTCCCACATCACATTATGAACTGGGGTTTAAATGCCCCCACTCTGAAGGGTTAAGCTCCTCTTTATGTAGTTTTCTCCACTCCCATGTTACCTTGTCCATCTTAGGCCCAAATATTCTCCTCAGCACCCTCTGCGTATGTTCCTCCCTCAAAGTGAATGACCAAGTTTCACGCCGATACAAAACAACAGGCAAAGTTATAGTTTTGTATGTCTTAATCTTTGTATTTTTGGATAGCAAACTGGAAGACAAAGGATTCTGCACCAAATGGTAGCAAGCATTCCCTGACTTCAGTCAGCTCTTAATTTCTTTCTGAATAGAATTTTGGTATGTTAAGGTTGTTCCCAAATATTTGAACTGTTCCACCCTTTCAAAGGAACTATTATCAGTCTTTATATTGTGACTTCGTCATGCATTCTAATCTCGAGGCATGACCATGTACTTAGTTGTATCAGCATTTACTTCTAGTCCACTCTCCTTACTAGCAACTATTAAAGCTTCTGTGTTTTTCTTTATAGTATGTTGGTTTAAGTTCCTGCCCACTGTATTAACATCATCAGCATAAAACAAAAGCTGATGTTTACCATTTAATTTCAAGCCATCCTGGTTTACCTGGACCCTCCTAATGGTGTACTCTACAGCAAAGTTGAAAAGCAATGGTGATAAAGTATCTCCTTGTTTGAAACCATTCCTAATAAGATACATGTCAGACAAATGCTTGCCTGCATGGATTGTGCTGTAGTTTTCATCGTGACACATTTTTATTAGCCTTACCAGTGTCTTGGGGTTTATATTATATAAGACCTTCCTAAGTGATTCATAAGCTTTCTTGAAGTCTATAAATAGCTAATATATTCCCATTTTTTCTTAAGTATTTGATGAATGCAGAATATATAACACTTCAACACACAAAATGTTATGGAAATGAGGCTAGCTAACCTTTACTAATTTGAAGCTGCTGAATTCGAAAATGACATAGAAATTTTCAGCTTAGCTGTACTTTTAAAGTTACAGTTATGGCTTGAAATTTCACTTTTTTTCAACAAAATATTAGGTCTCCTTCAAAAGTTGGCAACACTCTAAGCGGGCACCATAATTCTCATACCATGATGAAATCAAGTTATTGGCTATTGTCACTGCAAGTGTTCATTACGTGATCAGTAAAATTGGTGCCTGTCAACTCTCTTCAGTTCTTATTAAGTGTTATACGAAAGCGGTCATATTGTGGATGGTGTTCCCAAGTTCTTTCATGAGAATTGTGTCATGATAATTTCAGCTGGCATTCTACTGTAATAGATTGTGTAGTATATTCATAAAAATGCCCTGGAAGTGCGTACGTAACCCGGATAATGTATGCTGTATTTGTGGAGAAGTGACATTTGCCTGAAGGAAGTGTTTGATTACTCCAACTATAAAAAAGGCATATTTCTTGTGTTTCGGCTTTAAGGTAGGGGACCAGGACAAAACATGGGCACCACACGTGTGCTGCACTATGTGTTCATCCAAACTCAATGCATGGGTGAATGGAAAAAGACGTTGTATGCCATTTGGAGTGCCCATGGTTTGGAGGGTGCCTAGCAATCATAGTACTGACTGTTATTTCTGTATTGTGTCCCCTATTCCATGAAGAAAAAATCAACACTTGTGTATTGGAATATACCACCAGCAATTCACCCTGTGCCTTATGGCAATGGACTTCCTGTTCCTAAATCTCCAGACAATTTTGCTATGTACTCTGATGACAAAGACAGTGTTTCTTCAAACAGCGAAGAACAGCAGCCATCAGCTTCAAGAGATGCAGACTACTTGCCAAGCACAAACTCTTCCACTCATAAGATCACAGAAGGACAGAAGGCGAACTCAATGACCTCATCAGGGATCTCGAACTTCCAAAAAATAAGGCAGAACTTTTGGAATCAAGGTTACAACAGTGGAATTTACTACACCACTCCATGAAAGTGACAACATTTTGCACTAGAAACCAAGAATTCGATCAATCTTTAAAACCATAGGTTATTTCACCTACTGCAAAACCATTCATGGTCTGATGGATGCAATGCATATGAGGCACAGTCCTGAGCAGTGGCGACTATTCATTGATGCTTCAAAGACAAGTCTTAAAACAGTCCTCTTACACAATTGAAATAAGTTGCCTTCCTTTCATGTGGCATATGCTCCCAGCACAAAAAAAACGTATACAACTATGAACAACATCTCCTGGTTGAAATAGACTACGAGCAGTACCAGCGGGAAGTTTGTAGTGATTTTAAGGTGACTGCCATTTTATTAGGACTGCAAGCCAGCTACACCAAATATTCTTGTTTCCTGTGTGAGTGGGATAGCCACGCTAGAGGCATCCGCTGTTCTAGGAAACATTGGCCCCACAGACAATCATTAACACCTGGAATGAGAAATATTATACATAATCCTTTGATAAAACCAAGCAAAGTTTTGCCTCCCCCTCTACATATTAAATTGGGGCTTTTGAAGAATTTTGTAAAGGCTTTGGATGTGAAGGGTCCTGCATTCACGTACTTATGTGGAAAATTCCCCAGGCTCACTTACAAGAAAGTAAAAGCAGGTGTGTTTGTTGGTCCTCAAATCAGACAACTTTTTAAAGACCAGCAGTTTGAAGCAGTGTTAAGTGGCAAGGAGAAAGCAGCATGGCAATCCTTTGAAGGGTTTCGAATGGTTTTCTGGGAAATTTCAAAGCTGCAAATTTTAGAGAACTTGCACAAGATCTGATGGATTTGTATGAACAGTTGGGGTGCAATATGTCGCTGAAAATACACTTTTTATTTTCACACCTGGATTTCTTTCCATTAAATTGTGGTGCTATGAGTGGCAAACATGGGGAGCGCTTTCATCAAGACATTTCGGTGATGGAGCACAGGCACAAAGGGAAATGGAGCGCTGCCATGTTAGGTGATTTTTGCTGGATAATGAAAAGTTATGCCCTGAAACAAAATACCATTGACAGGCCAAAAGCACACATCGTTAAGGTCAGTAATTTTCTATTCATGTTTATTGTACATATAATTATGATGGTGCTATTATCTCGAAAACAAGAGCTAACCAATGAATTTTAGAATTATTTTTGTATTCTGTGGCCCAACAAAAATAAAGATAGTATATTCACTTAACCATAACATTCAATCATCCAAAATTTGTTGAACAGTGTAATCAGTAGTTGGCCTGTTGCATCAAAATCTACACTGATTATCCCCGATAATTTCCTCTGCCAGTGGAGTTAACCTTCACAGCAGGATGTTGAATAAAACTTTGTACATAGTTGACAAAATTGATATGCCTCTATAATTATTACAGTCTGTTTTATCATCCTCCTTATTCCAAATAGAATTAATAAGTTTATGGATATCAGAGGGAATTATTTTACCCCCTACTTTTATCAGTCCTGCTGGGATTTGGTCAATAATCTGGTGATTCGTGTCTTTTTAGCTTTTCAATAGCCCTCTCAACCTCAGAGGCCCACAGTTAAGGCACTAATGGTTCTGCTGTATGTATTTCTGTCTGCCTAACATCACTAACCCCATGTACATTGAATAGCTGAGAGAAATGGTTCCTCCACCTAGCCAAAATACTGTGGAAGTCTGTAACCATATCACCCTTCTCATCTTTTACTATATTAGATTTAGGCTGGTAATCCTTTTTGAAGTCATTGATGCACCTATACAAGTCTCTGATATTTTTTATCTTACTATTATAATGAAGTTCATCAATTTTAGCTTTCAGATATTCCTTCTTTTGTTTCTGAAATTTCTACTAGCTGCATGCCTTAGATTACCTAAATTACTTTGGTTTGGATCCTCTAACCACTCCATTTTAGCCTGCTTCTTTTGATCTAAAAAACATAAACAATCTTCATTAAACCATGGTTTATGTTGCAGTCAATTCTTACAGACTTAGACTCTCTTTAGCTGAGGTTTTGATATTCGCTTGTTTTCCCAAGCCATGTTTATGTCCTCGCTATATTTTAAGTTCTTCAAAGCTCCAGACCTGTTTGAGATCTTGATCTGATGCTATTTCCTAACCTCCAGCTTATTTAGCTTCCTGAGATTAAATCTTTCCACATCAAACTTCTGTGCTGCTTGTTTACTGACTTCCAATCTTTCCCTAATTATATTTAAAAATTTTGTTCCCACTTAACAGAGAACACATTATGTGTCCATTATAAGGAACAGCAATATGCTGCTCTCTGGGGAAGTAATCATTGTTTATTGTGAGAATCATACAAAACTCATGTGTTTGTTATGGGGCTGGGGAGGGGGAGGGGGGACAAAACACAGAGTTTTCTGGTGTAGAGCTAATGGCACATACAGTTCACACTGGATCATAAACAGTGAATTTATTTGTAATCATTGTTTTAGGCCTACTTCGGTGTCTTTGTAATGTGTTTCATTTCAGAGAGGCTCTATACATTTTCTTTAACTGATCCAGTTGTCTAAGGGCGTTCAGGTCCTACAATGTTCTTGTATCTTAGAGTGTTCATAAATCACATGTGTGGTGTTTCAGGAAGCGGAGGCAGCGGCTGTTGCCAAGGAGGCCAAAAGAGCAAAACAGGCTGATAAAGAAGCACAAGCAGCTCAACAGGCAGAAGTAGTGAAGTCTCCTTCAGGGAGCTCATGCCTTAGTTATGAATTGTTTGTGGGGCAGGCTAAAGGCAATGATGAAAAGATGAATGAGAGAGAAAATATGAGCATTCGTAGTGAAGGAGGGGACTCAGTAAGTGAGCACAGAGGGAGGATTGCTGGAGCCAATGGGGGCATGGTCCGTAAGGTGAGTGCGGTAAGTATCACAAGTGTTGCTCTTTCTTTGTCATCCATTTTATTTGTTCTGTGTTGTAGCTTGTGAGTGTGTATGGTGTCTTATAATGAAATGTGTTTTAAGTATCAAGCATTTATTACAAAAAGAAAATGTATCTGGTTAGATAGGTAGATAGACAGATACACAGACAGATAAATATAAATATATAAATATACATGTATTATATATATGGCAGAAATGAGACACTCTGTAGAATAAAATAGGTGGAGTTTGAGTTAGTAATTCAGCTTAATGCTCTTGTTTTCTGTCTGGGGAAAATAACCTTTGAACAAAGAATGAATGTTCATAATTTATTGCAGTAAAAGTACACTTTTCTAGGTAAGTGATATGTACTTTTGTATTTTAAGTGCAAAATCCAGAAAGATACTGAGTGAAGGACATAAAACATTAATATCAATTCTTCGGCAGGTTCTTGTTTTTCATGTAAGCAAGTGACAGAAACTCTGAATAAAAAGGAAAGCTTATTTAAAAACAAATTACAGTATGCTAATAGCAAAAGCTGCAGAGGATAATTATAATTTAGGGTCAGTCCCCTCACTGTACTGTATTCTGTGCAGTATGTAACTCAGTACAGTATTCTTTTATGCAACAAAACACAACTATTTTACTGTCTGACAGATTACAGTGTTGTTTAACCTTTTGGCGCCGGAATTATTTTTTAATTTTAGCACACCATGTACATAAAATGTGAATAACACAGGAACCAAATACATTAGAATTATGAAACAAACTGCATTTTGAAGAGAGAAAAAAAGAGAGTATATACCATGTTTAAAATATTCAGTACATATATTTGTTGAATAAATATATAAAATGCAACTTTAGAGGTTAGCGGTATGGTACGTCAACTATAGTTGACATTAGGCGTCTAAAGGTTAATTGAACTGGCTCATGTAATGGAATGGATCTTGCAACCAAAATTGTATATAGGAGCAAATAGCATCTGTACTGATGTGTCTTAGAACCCAATGTGCACACATACATTTGTGCATGCATGTATGTTTGCGGTAAGAACGATCATAGTAGGGAACTGAAACACATTTTAGGTACACCTATCAATAGTGCATGAAAACGTGGCTGTTATGCCATGTCAATCCATTTGTCTGGAGGTAATGTGCAATTCTGGATAAATGGATGCTAATGGAACATTGTTTTTAGCATCTTATTAAGAAAAATCAACAAAATCTAATTTTAATTTTTGTCTGACAACTTTGATTACAGTGTTGCTTAAAGATCTAGATTCTTATTGACATTTTTTTAAATAATTACCATATCAAAATAACAAATATTTTATGTTATGTACATTTTTTTGATATGACATTTTTCCAACATAATAATTTTAAATACTGTAACTGAGTTTATTGTGCAGTGTACGCGCAAAATACTATTCACCTAAATCTAGTACAGAAGTTAAGAAAGGGTGGATGTATACTTAATACCCCCAATCTTATGCTTCTGTGGTTATTTAATTGTGGTTCTTCACTAGTTAGGGTCAGAGAGCCATCTAGCAATTGATATCTAACCTGTAAGTGTTGTACTGTCAGCTTAAATTATCTTTAAATAGTTGTTATTGCTTGTTTATTAGCCACTTATACCTGTGTAAGATGTCATGCTGTACAGTATAAAACTGAACACTTTTTGAGTTGCAGACAAAACAGTATTTGGGAATATGTGTCATGAGTATTAAGTTTTCTTAATATTTTTTGTGGATTTAGTGGTATGTGGAATTGTGTTCATTGTTATGAAGCACAGTGTGAACTGACACATTTGTGTTTGTATCACAAAAAACAGTATTGATGGTAGTTCAAGTCTTCTGAATGTTATGCCATGTAAATTGGTAAGTAGTTGCTGACATTTCAGAAGAGCCTACTGCATCCATCTTCAGGCAGTCCAAGTCTTGGACTGTGCCTTAGAAGACTTGAATCTTCATAAGCATTACTGTGAGAATGTCTGATTTTGTAGCTGTAATGGAATGTTAATTACAACATAAGCAATCATAACTTGGGTGTGTATTGGATTTCTTTTACTTGTGCGAAGGACATGTTTGTTTCTGATATTTGTCAGTACACTATATTGATAATTTGTATTTAATAAAATAAAGTTAGTGAAAACTCTCTTGCTGGAAATAACATATTATACAGCTCAGACATGGTGGAATCTGGCATTCATGTTGTTTATTACTGACATTTTAAAGACTTTTAATGTTTATTTTTCAGTACTTGATCATCACACTCTTGTTATTTCAGAATATTCAAACCTTTCCTTCCAAAACAAAACAAAAAAATGTTCATTCTGTTAGCTATACAGAACACTTTGATTTTTATTGATCACACACTTCAGAGGGAACTACATGTCTGTGTGAGAAATTTAAAATATTCTCAGATTGAGCTATGTAATTTTGTATGGGTTGTCGGGTGATGAATTTGATTTATTTTCAGGTTTTCTCCACATTTGATGTATCATAATTTTACTGCTTTCATATATATGATATGTTCATGAAGTATTTGTAAGATTATGTAACGTACCATGCACAGGGTGTCCTTTTTATCATGTCATTGAGCATGGCAACCATTATGGGATGTTCTTGCAGATGCAGGCTTTCTGTTCAATGAAGCTGCCATGCCCAGTAACACAATAAAAGGGACACTCTTGACAATGGGGGGATTCCAAACAAAATACACACATACATCATTTGTCAGTTACTTTTAAATTTAAAACATTTTGTGAAAATATTATAAATCTAGCATTGCAGGCTTTCCATAATACTTGTGTATTCTACCTTCTGTCCTCTTGTGTTACATTTCTGTACTCATATAATGGTATATGTTCTATGTTCCTTGCTTATGGGTGTTTATTATTCAATTCCAGTCCAGAGTTGTAACTTTTGTTTATTTCTGTGAATTGCATATAGGCTTTTGCTTTTTATTGTAGTATGTTACTTTCTCAGTGAATTTGTTTAAGCTCATCCAAATACTTCTCAAAAACTGTCATCAACTTTGTTTGAAAAGTTCTACAGTGGTATTTAACCAGGCTGCTGGAACGCAGATATAAGGAGGCATTTACTATCTCTGAATTATAAACAAAGTTGTCATAAACAAACACCTACTGCAGTGGTTCAGGGCTCATACTGTCCTGTGTGTGAAAGTAATTGCAATTAGTATTTCATACCTTTACTTTCTTGAAAAATGCTTCGTTGTTTTTAGAAAATAATTCACTGCTTTATTCATGAGTGTAGTGGCATAGGTGTTTAGATAAAATTTGTTTGAATATTTGTGTATGATTCTCTGTTATATATGTCTATGCCACAGGAGGGAGAAACATGGAGTCACTCCTCATTTAGAAATTCAGTTTAAGTCATACACTTGGAACGAATTTGCATTTGCCAGGAGTTATATCTTCTGGAGTATAATGCTGGGTCTGTGTGTGAATGGTTCCCAATGTCTAAAAGGATCATAGCATCCTCATCTTCAAGGATCAAGCAGTCCAAGAAAAATTAATTTTTTTTGGATTTCTAGACCCCACTAAACCTAAGGATGAAGACTTGAAGCCTCAGCAATACCACAATGAGAATGTCACTTCTTGAATTGCTTTTATTAATTCCCAAATTTATTTCAGTTTAGTATATGAGCATGAAGTTAAATTTAGATCAACATAATTTTATTAGTGCACAGAACCCCAGCTGTCATCAGTACATTTCTTGACATATCTGTGAGTTACAATTATCATGAAAATACCCTGTTATAGATTTATATTTTATGAATGACAGATGAGCAATAATCAGTCCCAAAAACATATCTTGTGGTGCTCTAACGGTGTACTGTATGCCAAAATTCATTATAAACCGTGTTGTTTCCCTGTAATTCCAATGGAGCATGTTGTTCTGTATGTGTAAGTGCAGACACAGATGTGTGTTGTTTATATCAGGTAGTTAGAGACTCTCAGTTCCTCTAACATACATGGCTTCTTCTTTTCTATACTGTGCAGTTTTGGCAGCTGCAGTGTGTAGACTGGTGCATATGCTAGTGTGACCAGACAGCAGCATGGATGTAACATATCTTCAAAGTCCATACTCTTCCAAGTTTGGTCTCAGACAATTTGGATGTTCTTTACTTTTTTTTGGACTGCATATGATGTACAGATAATTATGTCAGAAATGTTCCGTAGTGAAGCCGATAGTGGTGTGAATTCTGAGATGCACTTAAGAACAAGTAGCGATTCGTATTTATAGCTGACCCTAGACGTGCAGAATGTAGCAATGTAGTGTTAGATGGCCGCCCCCCCCCCCCCTTTTTGGTATGTTAGTGCATATAATGACTAGCAGTATTTCCTAATTAATAATTTTGACAGCTGAAATTTGGTTTAAAGGCTGTAATTAGTATAATGCAATATGTGTTGCTTTATGCACAATTGTAATTTAAATGTGGTAGCATTCTGCTGCATCAATTTAGGTGATAGGATGTTCCCTTGAATAACCTTTTGTTTTACACTGTCTACATAAATAACAGTAAGGGTTTATTTTGTGATGTTTCCTTTAAATGGCTCTTTCAGGTTCCATCTTGCTGGAAGACATTGTCCATGGCTTAATAGGTCAGACTTAATCCTAATGTAACAACATTAATGTGGGGGTTAAGAAATATAATGCACTTAATATGTGGAGTGGCCAAGACTGTGCCTGTATTCGCAGAACAGTTGTGCTTGGTGGTTTCTCATAGTTCTGCAACATGATGCCACATATCAGATTGAGAAATGGCAAAATTGCATAAGAAATCTCTGTCTGGTTACTTCATAACTTATAGATTCTGTCGTGACATAGAGATCCGGTAGTAATTGTCCAGTATGCTTTGTGACTTCATCAAGAACCCATCAAAACTGAGCATGAGGAATGTTTGTAGCCACACAGAATGCAGGGTTGACAGCTACCACAAGGAAATGGGGGTCTATGGCCTTGAGTAATTGGTGTAAGCAGCATCATTGCCAGGATGTTTTAGTTTTTGCGTTATTTAATTGATGAACATGTATGTGTCTAGATTTTTACCACACAGGGAGTTTTTAAATCAGCATTTTGGACGTCCACTGTCATGGGAACACATACTTGTAAATGAAAGTAGTTAAAGGCTCATGTCTACTGGGTCTGATCCCTGCCCATAATGGCACTGCATTTTGGGTAGCCCGTGGTTTGAGAAACACTGGTTTATGCTGTGTGTGCAAGGCATTTTTAGGTACAGTTGTACAATTAACTGCTTTAAAATATCTGCATTGGCCAGGGCCACACTGAACATGTTATGCCATATAGTATATCCTCTATAACTTGGTTCTGTTCAGGTAAACTACTTTTTGTTGTTGTTGAGTGATTAGCATTCTGGCTTGTATTAGGTCACATATTCATGTCTTGGCTTTGAGACTAGCTGACCTGACTGGGAATTTTGGTGTTTCCTCTCTGTCTTCATTTTAATAATAATATTCTAAAATGTGTCATGACTTCCATCAGAATGGTTAGTAGTATAAGTAATTCTGATTAGGATGAACCCACAGCACAGGTGTAAAGAAATAACTGCGAGAACATTTGTACTTTGCCAGAATAAATGTTGCATATTGGTGGTAAACTTGTCTTGAAACTGAAAAGAGTAATGTTGAGGTTGTGCTGTGGAGACTGGAATATAGTTACAGAGTTTTGGAGGCACTGTGCTCCTTTGAAATGTTGCTAACTATTTACCAGTTGACCTGGTGTAACATCCTAAAAGACTTGCAACTTCAGCAAGACCACTCTGAGGACCTCCACTGCACAGACAGAAATTATGTTATGCTTCTGCTAATAAAAACTTATGGTAGGCAAGACAAAATATAATGTTATGTGTGTACATTGGAAGTGTTGGCTACACATAAGGCATTGTGTGTTATTGTGGGTGAGGTTTTGCTTGCCTGTATTGATGAGATGAACACATCAATTTAAATAGCTGAAGTTTTACAGTTTCTAATGAGAGACTCTGAACTGTCTGAGACCAAATTCAGTAAGAAGCACAGAGCTACAGGTGAAGAACTGGGGCATTTCACCCATACCAATTCCTGTCTTCCAAAATTAACTGCATAGAAAATACGCTTGCATCTTTCAGTTTTACCAAGAATACTGGCAGATTTGTTATCTATTATTGCTTTGTTGCTACCTGAGCCTCTACACTGGCTTACACTTGTTTTCTTTTGGTGTTGTTCTTAGTTTTTAATGAATACTCCACGTTCACTTAAAATATTGAACATTCCGCTTGTGACCCTACGTAAAGGTAAGCTGTCAAGTAGTGCCATTAGTGCTTCAAGTCTCAACCCTGACACTGTCATGAGAAACATTTATGTAATTGTTCTGTGACAAAGTTCTTATATTTGGTTTATCTTATTGGATTGTCATCTGTATAGGTAAGTTTGTAGTGACACTGAAAGGATTGTGTATTCATAAAACTGCTGAAAGAGAAGCAATATTCGTATCATGTTGAATACAAAATAAATTATGAGGTTTCTTGTTGCCTGGGATGCTACATTTTGTAACAAGAAATTAGCATTTCCTGATGCTTTGAGGAAATGTAGTGCCTTCATCTTCACGGGTTGGTAGGTTATTCATTATAGGACCTATGAATGCTTGAAGATGAAGGTGCTGTGTTCTTTTGTAATATTGGGATAAGTTAAATTACCTGTTACGCAATGTAACATCCCACCTGACTAGAACTATAAACATCAAAAGTTGTGGAAACCTCAAATCTTGTGAAGACAATCATCTCTAAACACAAGAGAATACCAGTTTTAATTATTTTAAACATATTATATTTATTCCTTTCTTGCTAATTTATTGCCATTACAAAATTCCTTTGTTAAATATGTTATTAAATACATGTGGTATAGTATGTTTGTACCTACAAAAAAAATGAATATCATCATCAAATTACATTGTTTCTTGAAAACATTATGAACTTTCTCTGCGTCCTCATAACACAGCAGTCATGTTAAAATGAACTTCCAAATTCGCAGTGGTCACATAAAAAGCTTATTTATTTCTCTTTATAAGTTAGCACTGTTAATGGAAGTACACATTTTTCTGTTGTTTTATTTATTTTGACATGAATTATTAAATGCCTTAATTTTGTCACAAAGTCTGAAGTATGAGGATAAAGAATTTCATATACAGCATATTAATGCAAGCAATCATACACTCTTAATACAGTACTAATTTTTGAAGTTACTAAACAGTGCACTTAACTCGACACAAAAGCGGTTTATTATGCAGATAAAACGCGGTAGCCATCACCTACAGTACACACTGTATGACACATCCAGAACACACACGTGACAACTATCTAGATCATGTACACCAGTACAGTAGCGGCAGCCACATATAGTTGAAACCACCGCACAGTGATTATATCCTTAACGCTTCCTCCTAAACACTGTACGAACTTTGTGCTATGCCGCACACCCGTTAATAATCTCAGACACCCATGTCATTATGCAGGGTCTCAAACCGCACTCGATCCCACGGTTTCGTCAACAAATCTGCTAACTTTTACTCCATCAGTGTGTTGCACCTCTATGTGACCATCCTGGTAACACTCATGTACAAAGTAAAAACCGCACTTCAACGTGCTTCAACTGATTATGAAACGGGTTTTCGCAAGTTTCACTGCACGTGCATTGTCAACATACAACTTTGGTACCTCAGTACCTTTTTCACTGAGTTCTCCAAGCAGACTTTTTAGCCAAAGCAGCTCTTTGGCTCCTCACTGGCTGCGATAAATTCTGCTTCTGTTGACATTGTCACTGACCGTTGCAGTTGGCTTGACCATGCAGTTGCACTGTCTGCATACACAGCCACTACGCCGCTCTGACATCATCTGCAAAGTCGGCATCGCTGAATGCTTCTAACACCCCCTTACTGTTACCAGCTCCGTACATCAAACCATAGTTGCTTGTTCTCCGCAAATACTTGAGGATACTTTTGACATCAGTCCAGTCTGCCTCAGTTGGTCGATCCATTGCTCGACAGTCGTATACCTACTGATCCTCAAGTCTCATGCTGTTCACTGTTACTGTCGAAAATGCTGAACCTCTAGTATCGTCCATAGACTATGAGCCTTTGCTATCTGTCGCCACTTATTTGTTCTTGTTAGCTCTCATTTTCCGACAGTTATTTTCAGACGGCCAACTTTCCTCCACTGAAAACAGCTGCAGTTTTCTCTGTTGTATTTGATTGACTTCTTCTACCCACTTGTTTTACTCGATGTTGTTTTGATTGCCACCGACTGTGACTTTGATTTGACGCATGTGCAACGAAAGCACTTGACTCTGCCACTCTCATCGATGTCTGAAACTGTTTTTCGATCATACACTGTTTCTCAAGCAGACTTCATCTTTCGCCTGTTGTCATCAAGCGACTCCAGACGTTTAAACTCCTGGTACTCAGGTCCCATTGGCCCATGCAGCAGTTCAATCGGTATGTCCTGCGACCCTCGTCGACGCAGCCCTGTATTCATGTCTGAGAATTACTTCTCAACTTTAACGACATACGCAAGATTGTCCATTTCTGGATCGCGCTGGAGCTTGAACTCCGTCGTCATCACACTCGGTCATTGAATACTGCTCTGTTGTTACACACTGACGAGCTTGTCCCAAATGTCCCTGGCATCACTGTACGTCAATACCAAATCTGCAACCGGTTGATTCAGCGCACTCGCGATCAACGCTGTCTTCTGGGCGTTATCGCATTTCCACGCCAACAAATTTTTTTGACTGTCTTCCAACGTCTTTTCAATGTTCGTTATATTGGAGCATTTATGCAATCCGTCAATAATCAACATCATATAATACTGTTCGAAGTGCATGTTCATTTGTCACTTCCACTTGACCCAGTTGGTTTCAGCACTAAACTTTCGACTTTTATTTTAGGATCCGACGCCAAATTTTCTTTCGTTAGCAATATTAAATTACAATGAATTGAATATGTAATACACCTGTAATGCTCATGACTTTTCCACTTGCAATAATAGAAGATGAAAATAGTTCACCGATGCCTATTATATCTCTATGACCGCTCTAATATAGAGTCTGATGCAATCATAGCCCGTCAAAGAACTTTCTTTGTTTGAAGCAGACAAAGTCACACAAACATCCTCACTTATCATTGCACTTTTATCTAGTATGCACACTATGTGTAATCTGGGCCCATGACCTGTTGAAGTTAATAAACAGTGCAATTCACTCAACACAAAATCAGTTTATGTTGCAGATAAAACACTGTTGCCACCAACAACATGCCACACTGCATGATGCATTCAGAACACACACATGACACATACATCTATGTCACAGACACCAGAACAGTAGCAGCAGTCTCACATAGTTGAGTTCACCACAGAGTGATTATATCCTTAACATTAATACAGGGTATAAAAGTGTGAAGAGAAACAAAAATTAGAAAAGATAAAACTAAAGTACACATTTAATAGAACATTGGTCTTTCCATTTAACTCACATCCTTTTATTGCAGAGACAGAACATGTATATTTTGCTCATGTTGCATAGCCACCATTATTAATGCTATATAATCAGAGAAATTGAAAACAAGTACCACAATTGTAACTTACTTCAGTCTGTCTTGAAGCAGGAAGTCTTCTGGAATATGATTCATGTCAGAGTGCAAGTATTTCCAGACATTTTGAAGGGTCATAGGTACTACAGTCCTTAAAAATGTCGGAAACCTTTTACCCAGTGACGTGACATGTATCTTCAGCAGCACTACTGTGACCCAACTCCAGACCTCTCATGCTATCTTCTTTCTGCCTATAGCTTATATTATTTCATCTCACACTCATTTGCAAACATTTCAGCCCTGATTTTTTTTTAATATTCTTTTTTGTTTCACACCATATTCCAGAACGTGTTACTTCATGTCTTTCTTCTTGTAATGACATTTCTTACATGTACTTTAATTCCATTGTCTCAATTTTCCTGGAAGAATTAAAAAATACAATTATGTTAACATTTTTAAATGTCAAATTTAAGCAGCTTCTGGCATTTAATGGCATCACTACAAAATGTCCTCGGATATTAGGTAATTATTTAACCTGAGTGTTACAGCCAGGGCTTTTCTCTGACAGTGAATAAAATTTTGTCCATATTCTGATCTTCTGCATTAGGATACCATGCATACTGATTAGGTACATACCACCATTGGAGTAATATAATTTCTCTGTCTTCGGGTTCCTGAAGATGGGAGCAATATTTTCCCTCAAAATGTTGATGTTTACCTTCCAATGTACATGGTGTTTTAACCCAGAAGAAAGTAATACCATGAAAACCTCATATCTGTATGTTACACGAACCCTCAACAGCACAACAAGGATTCAGGTTGTCTGTGATGTGACATGTTGTTGGGCAAGTAGTTTCAAGCATTTTGAAGGGTTGTAGTGCCTTAGTATTCAGTGTCAAGCAGGCCAAAATGTCAGAAAACAGTTGCTCAGTGGCACAGCATCACAGCCCAGAAGACCTGAATTGTCAGCAGTACTGCTGTGCGAACACTTAATCTTGCAGACCATAACTACACAGCATGATGTCTGTTTCCTTTGGATGAAATTTTCTGTTGTTTTAATTTGCATTGTTGTCATTATTTTGTTCCTCTTTTAAGAGGCAAAGCATTCTTCTGTTCACTGCACAATGCATGAAGCAGTATGTGTTACAATGAAAGCCAGTAAGAATATGTGTTTTAACAGCACTTTGTGTTTGGTATTTAGAATGTTTATTTACAAGAATATCATTAGGAGAAAACAATGTGTGAATATATTTTGGTAGGAGATTTTTCTCTTTTTTTCTTAAGGTTCCTCACTGTCAGTACAGAGATTCAGCTAAAAGCCAGTTTACTTTTACATACCAGGAAAACCTCATGAAGGTATGTGTTTTCTGCAGTTTATAACATGATTGACCCCCATGCGTTGATAAGCAGTTGTCACACAAGCATTTGCACCATACAGCTTCAACATCAGAGGAATTGCTACAATTAGATTGCTGATTTGTACGGTCAACTGTGCAAGTACGTAGGTATTCAATATTTTAGAAAATCCATTGAATCAGATACAAATATCCTTATGCTCTTGTATTTAGACACTATGGTAAAAAAAATAGTCACAAGAGGCCCTTTTCCATGAGGTATTTAATATTTTAGAAAATCCATGGAATCAGGTACGAATATCCTTATGCTCTTGTATTTAGATACTGTGGTAAAAAAAAAAGTCACAAGAGGCCCTTTTCCATGCCATAGATGTTTGCCAAATGAACATTTATCTCTATCCTTTCATTATTTTTGCCACCACATTTTAATTATTTTGTCATGACAGTGTTTAAGAACAGCATACATTTTTTAGAAACAGAGATCTGAATAATTTGATTGTATTTATGTTTATAAACTGTGGTTATTCTTAAATACATATGTACCATGAACTTAACCAGATTACATTTTACAGCAGCCTATGTTAATAAAATTTAAAAGTAAACCAAAACATTGTTGAAAATGTTATAAATGTATTAGATGTTCATAGTGAATATTAGAAGATGATGGTGTGGTATTCATGGAAGATAGATTCTTTCAAATTCCACTTAGCCACGAACACGAATATTGATTAGTGTTGTGTTGGCACAGTCTCAAGTATTAACAAGGATTTTCTAATCCTAAGGTATTTTTAACATGTACATATGTGTCCAATCATTGCTTTGTTAAACTGGTTTTTTTTTGGTGTTACATTTGCAATTTGCCTATTTCATTCCAGTGTAATGTTTATTTGTTAAGTCTGTACATAAACCTATTATTTGGATGGGCAGTTGTCCTAATGGGACCTTTTTAGGCATCAGAAATGTTACAGGTCATTGCGTTTATTTTCTTTTGACAAAAAGAACCCCTGTTTGTGCATGTATGAGCGTACACATCATGAAAAGTTTCGTGTATTTATCTACAGTTGGTATTGAAATATGACCTTAAAATTTGAATAAAGGTTGACCAACTAGATGACACTTGCTTTATTATCTACTGCTCAACATGTTTCAGACGTTAATACGTCCATCTTCAGGAGCTTGCGACTACTTGTTGTGTTGTGTAGGCTGTA
>Ga0131853_10010312_pt1:12500-17082 | contig 17082 bp, 10 predicted proteins | sample TergutLab28metaG_FD_92764 | JGI IMG/M metagenome (GOLD analysis project Ga0131853, IMG submission 92764) | Labiotermes labralis P1 segment gut microbial communities from Petit-Saut dam, French Guiana - Lab288 P1 (version 2) (version 2) | ecosystem: Host-associated > Arthropoda... | reverse complement strand
GGCTGAGTGGACCCTGTTCCAGACCCACTACTACTCAGAAAATCTGGTAGCGCCGGGGATCGAACCCGGGACCTCTGTATCTGTAGCCAGAAACTCTGACCACTAGACCACAGAGGCGGTCACTTGAGACATTAACATGTGAAAAATAGTTCTGTACGAGCATACATCAAATAACGAGTCAAAGATCACCGAAAGGCAAATGCGGTGGTGCAGGCGGTTGTGGAACTGTGCTACAAGTCGCGAGGTCGCCAGATCGATTCCCGATGGTGTAATTTGAATTTTTATTGACACAATCCTCCCACCCGACTACCCCTTAGCCTCTAAAAGTACCAGGTATAATTCCTGGGAGGTAAAGGCGGACAGTGCGTAGGGTTGACAACCTTACCACTTTCATGCGCTGATTGTCTTGAAATCAGGGAGCCTCAACCTCCTGGATCCCTCAGGGCCTGTCCAGAGATTGCTTCACCTTTATACGAAGACCCGAGACCTTATCTAATGTAGTTGTATGGACGTTTCAGAATATCTGCTGCCACGCCGCAACGCCTGCTGACTGGTGCACAGTGTTATGAGCCAAATATATATACCACGTATATATATATATATATATATATATATATATATATATATACAGTATTAGAATAGACACATTTGCGTGCAAAATTTGACTGAAAGAGACGACGCTTCGATGCAGAAGTTACTGATCGAATTCTGTGCATATTTTACACACAACGCTGTCCATGTGTGCACAGACAGGCTGTTCTACCTTTCAATTCACATTGTACCATTTACCAAAGACGACGTTATATTTCAACTGTACATATTTTAACATCTATGCAACATTTCCTGCCTGAAGAAAGCCACAAGTTGTAGCTGCAACATGCATGAGTAACTTTTATATATACGTGTAATTAAATAAGCAAGTACCATGAGGTGGCAATAAACTCACCTGAACTATCAGGTACTGTACCTGGCAGGTTTGTAGAGCTGAAAGTTGGGTTGTTCGAATTTCACGAAATTTTATAGGGCTCTTTTGTTGGACTTCGTGAGTGTGACTGAATACAACACTGTATGGACCGTACGAGGGCAGCAGCACGCTGTGACCGCCGAGCTTGACAGAGCGTCACTTCTTTTTGTCTTCCCTTCTACGACGCCTAACACTTCAATTCCAGCCCAGTAAGCTACTGCCGGTCACCGTTCGGTTTTTAGGCGCCTTCGCAAAATTGTGAAAACCGACTATTAGTTTCGTCATGTCTGTCTGTCTGTCCGTTCGTGCGCATGGAACAACTCGGCTCCCAGTGGACGGAATTTCATGAAATTTTGTATTTTTCGAAAACCTGTTTTGAAAATTCAAGTTTAATTAAAATCTCACAAAAATAACGGGTACTTTACATGAAGATCGATACAAATGTTTAATCATATCTTTCTCAGTTCTTCTTAGAATGAGAAATGTTTCAGACATGTTTGTACATAAAATCGTAACACATATTTTGTGCTCAGTAACTTTTTCCCGAAAATCGTACCGTTTATGAGATAAAGTGGGAAAATATTTTGTAGAGCGGGGCAGGTTGAAGATAATATGGCGCATGCGTATTGCATGCTGGATGCCTAAAGCTACAGACACACACTCAGAATATGTAACACATATTGCTTTTCCATTGCAAAAATGGTCACGCGAACGCGCCTCACTGTTACTACATTGTCTGTCTTGTTCAAAGCTGGTATACGCAATACCAGCACAGTCTGGTCGTCATCGACATGGTCTTTGTTTCCCTTCAAGATGTCAGCACATGTTGCTCGTAACTGCCGTTTGCCAAGAACTGTACAAGGGGCGCAGCTTGTACCGTCTTCACTCCCATTTCTTCCACAATATTTTGTCCCTCATTTGTATTCTTCACTGTTGTGCCATCCGTCTTTTTGTGTGCAGCACAACAGCCATCTGACACACACGTCGGTCTGCAGTCGCTACACACACTTGGCTACAGCTGGAGGATGGGGGTTCGAGTCCTGCAAGCGCAAGACATTTGTCTCTTCTCAAATTGTCCAGACCGCCCACTTTGTCGTGTGGGAAAAGCGGTCGGGGCGTGAGGCTGACCATTCACATAATTCTAGTGCCGCGCTTAAAAATGAGTGGAGCCATAACTCCAGTCTACTTGCGCCGTTTACAGTGACGACTCAAACTCTTATATATATATATATATATATTGCGTTAATGACACAGGGTATGTCGCGAGGTAGAAGGCTAACGGACTGATGTCTTAGGACTTTGGCATGAACATGTCAATGTTAGACTTCACCGTTAGATTCCGTTCCTTGTCACGACGCGCGACACGTCATGTGCTTACGTGCTGTTCTTGTTACGGCACGTGCGAAGCTGAGTCTGATGCAGCCGGACAAGGCGAGTGGCTGAGGAAAACTAAATAATAGAGAACTCTGTGACTAATACACAGAGATCATCACATGCTGTTAGGTGAGGTTACACATGAGACTGGATACGTGAGTGGGTGAGGCACACAAGAACGGATTACAGAATACCGGCGAGGAAACTCCTTGAGAGATGAGGAACATTATGGAAGGTATAAATCTTGGCAAAAATAAATTATGGGTAGGACTGGGTTTGAGGGTGAAATTGTTTTAGGGGCTGTGGCCAGACACTACGGGCTGCTAATTGAACGGTGCTGTTGGTGGGCAGGCGGCCCATAAAATTGCAGGAATGCGATTGAGTCGCCCAAAATGAGATTGCAGAATTTCCGGTATGCTGCACCGCGCAACCCCCACCCACTCCGGTGGATTAATTTTAGCTGGAATTCCGAGTAGCACCGCAACATAATTCTGAGTGTCCTCGCTCGATCTGACAAACAGACTGACATGCCATAAGAAGTGCCCGCCAGCAGTACCTGTACACAGGGCACAGTTACTGCGAGGGACACCGGGACAGTACAGGTACAGCTCTACTCTTTCTTTAACCTCGGCGTTAGATGGGGTGGTTGGTGAAAGCCACGCCCCGGCCGCTTTACCCCGGGAAAGACCCGGTACCCGTTGTATAGGAGGCTGGGTGGGCCCCAGGGCCGTTCTGAAATGGTGCGGAAAATCTCGCCCCTACTGGGATTCGATCCCCGAACCGTCCAGCCCGTAGCGAGTCGCTATACCGACTGAGCTATCCCGACATTGGGCCTAGTTCTCCCGAAAATTAAAATTAGCTTAAACATGTGGACAGTGGACTGTAAGCTGTGGACTTTGAGCTGTGGATTGTGAGCTGTAAGCTGGGGACTTTCAGCTGTGGGTTATGGACTGTGAACTGGACTGTGAGCTGTAAGCTGTGGGCTTTGAGCTGTGAGTTGTGAGCTGTGGACTGTGAACTGGATTGTGAGCTGTGGACTCCACAATTCACGTTATTAGTGTCAGTGTCACCTTAGGCAGTGTCATGACAATGTACTACAGGTTAGCGCAGGACTGCTGACTTTTCCCAACCTACTGCACTCTAAGTGTAACTGCTTGTCATGACGATATCATGGTCTAATTTCTAGGGTTTGTTGTGAACTGAAGGAACTGGAAGCCTGATATTTAAAATTGGCCACTGGAGACACATCAAAATTTGCAGGCAAATTCGGATTTTTAGCCATATTATTTCTAATTTATACCAAAGGTCAGTGTTCGTAGGGCCGACAATTAATTTTACCAGCACGGATTGTCCGCTTGTATTGGTGTGGGGTTTGGACAAAAGTCTATGGAAATATCGATTTTTCAGTTACATTGTTTCCCAGTTGCATTGGTCACAACTGTCTGTGTCTAAACCCAGTTAGCCCAAGACACTTCGCACATTTCGCTGTAAGGCCATTCCAGTTCGCACCGCAGTGCCCGCAGGTCTGGAGACAAACAGTTTGCAAGCAATTTAATAAACTAATGATGAGACAATATTTTGTCACACCGCACATTTTCAAATTTTGTGACGTAAATTTGTGTTCCGCAATTTCTGGCCTGCACAGTCGCCAGGTCTGTGCTCTGCCACACCGCAAAAAAATACTGGTTATCTCACGGACAAGCATTTTACTTGGAAGGCGTGGAGCTGACTCCGTGCCCCACATATGCCCTGACGGCATGAATCGTGGACACAGGCAGTTACAGCCTTTCCATACAAAAATATCTAAATATTATGCTGCTGTTGGCAGCAGGTAGCTCAGACACGCACAATGTAGGCTACCATAGTGCATTCAACAGGCACGCGGTGGCGCAGTTGTTTGAGGCACTGCGCCACAAGCCCGAAGATCGCGGGTTCGAATCCCGATGGCGTTACTGGGATTTTTCATTGATTTACTCTTTCCGGCCGCACTCTGGCCCTAAGAACCACCTAGCCTCTAACAGAACTGAGTACCAGGGATATTTTCGGGGGGTAAATGCGGCCGGTGAGTGGGGCTGACGAACTTACAGTCTGCATGTGCCGACTGTCTAGAAATTCTGGAAGCCTCAACCTCCTGGAACCCTTAGGGCCTGTCCATGCCTGTTCAGGATTGCTTTACTAGTGCATTAAAGAGATGAAGGTTAAAACCTGGCACAGGGCGACACAGCGGGTTCGCAATGGCGTAGG
>Ga0131853_10010312_pt1:0-7500 | contig 17082 bp, 10 predicted proteins | sample TergutLab28metaG_FD_92764 | JGI IMG/M metagenome (GOLD analysis project Ga0131853, IMG submission 92764) | Labiotermes labralis P1 segment gut microbial communities from Petit-Saut dam, French Guiana - Lab288 P1 (version 2) (version 2) | ecosystem: Host-associated > Arthropoda: Insects >... | reverse complement strand
TACGCACATTACAGACACTCTTTACTAACAATTTATAAGCACCTAACAGACACTCTTTACTAACAATTAATACGCACATTACAGGCACTCTTTACTAACAATTTATAAGCACCTAACAGACACTCTTTACTAACAATTAATACGCACATTACAGACACTCTTTACTAACAATTAATAACCACCTAACAGATAGCTTTTACTAACAAGTAATAAGTACCTAACAGACAATCTTTACTAACAATTTATAAGCACCTAACAGGCACTCTTTACTAGCAATTAATAAGTACCTAACAACACTCTTTACTAACAATTAATAAGCATCTAACAGACACTCTTTACTAACAATTAATAAGCACCTAACAGACACTCTTTACTAACAATTAATAAGCACCTAACAGACACTCTTTACTAACAATTAATAAGCACCTAACAGACACTCTTTACTAACAATTAATAAGCACTTAACAGACACGCTTTACTAACAATTAATACGCACATTACAGACACTCTTTACTAACAATTAATACGCTCCTTACAGACTCTCTTTACTAACAATTAATGTGGCACAAACCGATTCGTTTTCCCTATTTAGTCGAAAGACTGACCGGATGTGACTACTCGCAACGGACTCCTCAGATTGGCCCCGCTTTACCTGAAGAAGGAAATAGAATAGCTTGTCGAAAAGCCATGTTATGTGCTATGTCAAGCAGACAAAGCTGATATCTAAAGCAGGCTATTAACATTGACAATGATTCGACTTGTGGGAAAACATACAGGAAGGAAGGTCCACAGTTTCTGCTGCTTGTAGCGCAGTTGTGTGGCTATATTGACATCTGCTGCTGGGGGAGATAGCGCGTACGTACTTGGGGTGGTGTGGGGACTCACCTGTGTTTAAAGAGCTGAGTCACCGCGTGATGCCAGTGACTCAGGCCTAATTACTGTTGGGGATCACAAAAGCAGCACCAAATTTCGTGTGCGTGTTGGGGGTGGTCCCGCCGCGACGCTCACCGACGCACGGTGGTCAGAACCCTAGGTCTGCACGCGGACCTTGGGGCGAGTCGCACTTTCTGCTGGCTACAGCGTCCGACAGGCAGCCTACCCGTGCTATTTCAGGCGCCTGCCAAAGGTTGCGTGTTCGTACGAAATGTGTGTGTGTGTGTGTGTGCGTGTGTGCACAAATATCATTGCAGGGCGTCTCCTAGGCAACAGGTGTGATTCGCGACCCGGCGATGTAATCCGCCGCTACCGTACAAATCACACACCCCACATTTCATAACCTCACTGTCGTGACCCGGCCGGCGTTGTCGGCCACACCAGCACCGGGAAGGTAAAAGGTGAAACTGTGCGAGTTGGGAGTTTATGACAGCTACATCCATTGTCTTGTGTCTAGTGCAGTCCGGCAGCTTGCTATCGACGTTTCGAAGTACCCTATTGCTTGAATACATTGTCTTATAATTCCATGCAGTCCGGTAGCTTGATATTGACATTCTGCTGTACCCTACCGCCTGAATGTCTTCATCTTATCCTAAATAAAAGGTAAAGGTAAAATGCACCCTTGTAAAGCACTGAGGCTAAGTACAGGCCGTACAGAGTGTCTTTCTTGACCACGGCACTAGAAGGGGATGAGGGGTCAGCGTCATGCCCCGGCTGCTATTTACCCAGGGAAAGACCCAGTACCCATTGTACAGGAGGCTGGGTGGGCCACAGGGCCGGTCTGGACAGGTGCGGAAAATCTCGCCCACACCGGGATTCGATCCCCGGACCGTCCAGCCCGTAGCCAGTCGCTATACCGACTACACTACTCGGCCCTTACCCTAAATAAGGAGGCAGTAGTTCCTTTCAAGCCGGTCCCAGTGGCCGTGCGGTCAAAAGGCATGGGTCTGCGGCCGCTCGAGTGCAGGGATCGTGGGTTCGAATCCCGCTGAGGACATGGATATCTGTCTGTTGTTTTTGTTGTGTGTTGTGTAGGTAGCGGCTTATGTGACGGACTGATCACTCATTCAGAGGAGACATACCGACTGTGTGTGAGTGTGATGTAGAGATCTGTACACTCAGGCGGCCGAAGACGAGTTGGGCTGCTATAACCATCCTACCGGAGTTTTTGATCGGTTTATGCAGAATTTGTGGTGACACACACACGCACAAACGCACACATACACACACACACACCAACACATGTAGACACACACACATATTATTTGATTGCAAACAACTAACAACAACAACGCCGCACAACTTGCGACCGACGCTAAACGTGGCAACAACAACAGTTCAGAATACCTCTAGTAGCTGCTGTAACTGATAGTACATGTGTGGACAAAACTAGACGACAGGCGCTTTCTACATCTCGCTCATCAGACCATGACGCCCAGCGCCTTCAAGCCTGTTAATCAAGCAGCACATGCTAAAGGAATTCTGCTTCATCTGACAGTGCAAATAGTACAACTGCCGTAGCTACACTACATTGCTGTGGCAGCAAGGATCAGTGCAAACTGCTTCAGATCGTCTGGGACAGAAATACACAGAAAGTTTAAATATGTTAATTTGCTGGAATTCAGAATGGTTTATCCAGCTGAGGAACAATAGAACATGGAGTTCCATAGGGGCCAACTGCAGGGCTTTTATTGTTCATGCGCGCATACATAAATACGTACATACATATGTATGTATGTATGTAGGTACGTATGTATGTATGTATGTATGTATGTATGTATGTATGTATGTATGTATGTACGTATATATGTAGCTATGTACCTTCCTTCTGTTGTGCTACAACTTCCGTCCGTATTGTCCCCCTGTACCACTACTGTAGCCATGTCACACTCTCGCATTCATTCAGTCTTTTGCCCTATCCCGCCCTTCAGTCAGTCGCAGCGGTACGCCTCACTCCACAGCGGTCTCCTTCCTCAGGTTCTCCTACCACAACTGTCAGGGTGTCGCGGCAACCACGCGGTCTACCCAGTGCACTGGCTGTCCAGGTATCTGCAGACCGAAGTTCGATTCCAGATACTTTGCTAGCCACAGCTCTGGGATCCAGTCGGTCTCCAGTGGAATGTTATTTCTCCAGACTAAGGCGTCCGGAGCGTGATGCTAACTCACCAAGGCTCAGCAGGCGTGCTGTTACACCAATCCAATTACACACCCTATGACCCCCATTCATCTCTGAGCCACAACAGTGAACCTGGTCGTTCTCACGACTGCTGGGTCCTGGGGTTACGCGAAGGGGGACAGTAGACCAACAGCGAGCCTGTTACTGGTCTATTGCCACCACAAGCTGTTAAGTGGTGACATGCTCTGAACTGACAAAGCTCCGCGCCACATTGTCATCGCCATAGGGGCTGGAGATGTTTCGTTTCGTTTGCTGCGTGAGATGTGCGTCTGATATCTCCATACAGCTACGCACACGGACAGACAGAGAGACAAGTGACAAAACTCACTATCTAGTTAAACGTACCAAAAACCTAGAGCACAGAGACGTAATACTGTAATTCGACGTGTTCTAACAACCTTACCCACACCAATACGACCCCGAGACAAAGATGTTGAATAGGAGAAAGTAAGAGGAGAGAAACAAAAGAGACGGGGAGAGTGAGAGTAAGCTTTCGGATCTTAAGCCACACTGTGATGATTCTTCTTATTGCTAAACTTGGGTATAAGAAAAGGGAGAGACTTGGGAAGGTGCGGTTAATCGGTGTGCCTTAGGAAAAAAGTTTAATGCAGTTGATGCAGCATGGCGGAATTTTGCTACTGGAGAAGACACCACTTCAATATGTAATATGGACAGCGGATAAGCAAGCATTTCAGTATGGAAATTGGACGTAGGGACTTGCACAAAAATTTGTCGACAAATTCCAAAGTATATTAAATTTGGGCGGAAACATCGGGCACTTTATATGAAGATCTATCTCAGTACGTTTCACTTTTGTTGCTGGCGATACGCAAACGTCACAAAAGCGCTCTCTTCGGGTGAAGTGGTATCAGGCTGTTAGGATAGTCGAGGAGGTAAAAATATTACGCAAACGCGACATAAGGTTACGTTATGCTTACACAGCGCATCTTGTTTAGTGTCATGGCAGGTGGTTACGCATGTTGGCCTGCAACCACCTGCTATGAAGCAAGCCCACGTCTTTCCAATACACACTCATTCGCAAATTCTGATAATTTGCCTCTGATACATGAAACACGCTGTATCTCAAAGAAGGTGCTTGCAAATGCCATGAAAATGTTAATCAGGCTCGGCTCTTGTTCAAGTCAACACGATCGCATGCAAAGAGACCCACTGCCTTCTGCAGAAGTGCTTGTGTGTGAGCGCACGATACAAAAACAGGCAAATCTTAAAATACAAAAAATTGCGACGATAATGTATCACATACACATTCCATTTGTCTCTGTCTTGTCATCGTTTAGAATTCCGTCATGCTGCCAGCAAACAATGTGTTTGTACCATTGCCCATTACCCATCAAAAGATCACCACAAACACACACAAAGAGCATGCAAGACTCTAATCAGTCCAGTACCGAGCTATGGCTGCCAGGTATGGACAATGAGTCATCAGAAGAATGACTAGCAATTTTTGAAAGGAAAATACTAACACGAATCTACGAGCGTATGAAGGTGGCAGCGTGGAGACTAAGACATCACGAAGAGCTCCGTCATTTATTAGATCTACCTGATGTGCTGATGTTTGCAAGATAAAATGTGCCGGCAAAATCCAGTATCAGCAATAACGCAATACTGGAAGTGTTTAGGAAGCTACAACATTCTCCAGCAATCAACAGCATACTTCCAGCTGCCGGCCCTCATACACTGCGCGTCTCTACAAGTATGCTTAGGGCACAGGCACCAGGGGAGCCCATTGTAGTACTGGTCACGGTCTGGGGACTGCAAAAATTATAAAAGGAAAGTCCTTTGCTCTTCTGAAATGTTGCGCGGAGTAGGTCCGTAGTTGCTTACCGACGTTTCGGGACCACCTAACGGTCCTACACCGCATAAAAATCCAAGAGAGCAAAAGCCTTAACGACACTGAGGCGGAAGACTGTACGTAAGAGTAAATGGTTGCAGGCCAATCAGGTTTGTTGTTCCTGCATGCTGCGGTAGCACCAACCTGGAATGTTTGCTTAAGAGAACCAACGAAGGTCCTTAGTTCCTACATCATGCTGACACATCTGCTGATGACACTCGTGTCTCTGTCCGTGTCCGGCAACTCCTAATTCAACAACCAGATCATGTAGAACAGAACTCACACGTGCCAGTTCAGTAAACAAACAGACTTCTATCAAGGCAACTGAAGGGCAGATAAGCACAGCGTTATCCCTTAACCCGGTCAAATTTACAACGATGAAATCCGCGGCCGACTAATGAGAGAGGAAATGTGACACCATAATGGCTCCTCCAGGCCACAAGTTTCTGTTACACAAACCAGACGGCAGCAGGAGGCAATATTCAGCACCGTACCTACAGTATGCGTGATATTCAGGTACCGGGAACTGTAGAACCCGTAATAATCAGGCACCGGCAGGTACAGCTATGGCAGTGTTCATGCACCGGTAGGTACAGCTAGGGAAGTGTTCATGTATCGGTAGGTACAGCTAGGGCAATACTCATGTTCCGGTAGGTACAGCTATGGCAGTATTCATGTACCGGTAGGTGCAACTAGAGAATTGTTCATGTTCCGGTAGTTACAGCTAGGGCAGTGTTCATCTACCGGTAGGTACAGCTAGGGCAGTGTTCATATACCGGTAGGTACAGCTATGGCAGTGTTCATGTATCGGTAGTACAGCTATGGCAGTGTTCATGTACCGGTAGGTACAACTAGAGCAGTGTTCATGTTCCGGTAGGTACACCTAGGGCAGTGTTCATCTACCGGTAGGTACAGATAGGGCAGTGTTCATGTATCGGTAAGTACAGCTAGGGCAGTATTCATGTTCCGGTAGGTATAGCTAGGGCAGTGTTCATATAGCGGCAGGTACAACTAGAGCAGTGTTCATGTTCCGGTAGGTACAGCTAGGGCAGTGTTCATATAGCGGTAGGTACAGCTATGGCAGTGTTCATGTAGCGGTAGGTACAACTAGAGCAGTGTTCATGTTCCGGTAGGTACAGCTAGGACAATAAAATATATAGATGTGAGTAACGAAAACCTGAAAACTCCAAGAAATATTCTCGGGTGTTAAAGTGGCGGTTGATGCTGTAAGGTGCATCCTGGTGGCATGCGGCTGTTTGCTGCCATCAGCTAGTTGTATCGTAAGCACATGAGACTGACCTCGATCGTTCGCTAATAGGAATTCTTCTTTGCGTAAAATAGAAATTCTTGGAGTAGGCTCCACCCACCTCCTAGTGAAATACGTTCCTTGCACTTTGCGAGAGAACTGTGCAGTTAGGCCAGCCCCAAGCAGCCTGAAACACAACCAAAAAGAACGGAATCAAAACAAATTGTTTATTTTGAACGAAACACGTCGAAGAACAAAGGTTTGGTGATTGTGTGGACTTTGTTGTGTTTCCTTCGGTTAGGTGGGGTGTGTGGTGAGCGGTGTGGTGTGTGTGTGTGTGTGTGGTGTGCTGTGTGGTGTGTGGTGTGTAGAATGTGGTGTGGGGTGTGCGGTGTGCGGTGCGTGGTGTGTGGTGTGTTGTGCGTGGTGTGCGCTGCCCTTCACGCCTACCTTACATGGCAATATTTCGCCTGCGTGTGGACCAACATCAGACACAGTTCTAGTAAGAACCACCGAACAAACAGGTGGGCACAGCAATCCTTGTCCAATTCTGGTGTCAAACAGACACTGATCTATGAGTGCCGCAGACTTCCAAAGTCAAAGTCCCTGTGCATTTCTAGTTTCTCCCGCCCAAGCCACGCGTTCAGTTGACCTTAACGTAGTTGTGACTTACAAATCACAAAATTCCTTGCTGTGTAATTTTTATTCACCTCTCAACATGTAAGAGGACATGAAAAGACAACCAATGTATGTACGTATAACGCAAGCTTAAGGTACGTTAGTACAACCATTGTTGCAGTGGAAGAGCAATGAGTATTGCATATTCTGAGGTATCCAGCATGCAGTGCGCATGCGCCATATTGTCACCTGTGGCCTGGCCCGCTCTACAATATTTTTCCACATATTCTCATACATGGCACGATTAAAAAAAAAAAATTATTGGACACAAAATGTGTGTTTCTATTTTCTCTACAACTTTTGTCTTCAACATTTCTCATTCTAAGAAGAAATGAGCGAGATGTAATTAGCAAAATATATACTGGTCTTCATATAAAGTACCCGTTATTCTTGTCAGAAGAAAGGTAAAGTCTACCCTATAAGAGGCCATGAATGCCCAGAGGGCTAGATGGGGGTGTGTGGTCAATGCCACACCCCGGCCGCTTTACACCCGGTGAAATAAACTCGATAACCATTGAATTCTACTAGGATTTTAAGCAAACTTGAATTTTCTCGACAGTTTTGAAAAATTCCCAAATATGAGATACATGAAAATCCATCCAGTAGAAGCCGATT
>Ga0131853_10010310_pt1 | contig 17084 bp, 14 predicted proteins | sample TergutLab28metaG_FD_92764 | JGI IMG/M metagenome (GOLD analysis project Ga0131853, IMG submission 92764) | Labiotermes labralis P1 segment gut microbial communities from Petit-Saut dam, French Guiana - Lab288 P1 (version 2) (version 2) | ecosystem: Host-associated > Arthropoda: Insects >... | reverse complement strand
TTGCTGTGCTATGGACATAAAGAATGGAGGGATGTTGATGACAAAGTGGATACAAACAGTTCAGTAAAATGGCATGGGTGATTGTTACATAGTTAAAGAAAGAGGAAGCAATGCAAATGGAAAGTTCCCAATTTTCTGCATTCTTTAATTTTATAGGGAACTTTTTAACTGTTCTCTCCTGAATGTTTTGAAAGGTTATGACAGGATTCAAATTACATGACACGGCAGGAAGTGTCACAGGTTGTGTTTTTCACCAACTAATGTTGGAAGCAGATTGGTTAGAACATGCTTGGGAGAAACAGAAGATGTCTCTTGTAAGTTTTCATATAATGGAACCACTCTGATGGCCGTGACAAAAACAGGAAGGTAATGTTGTGGTGGTTGTTACAAAAATATGTTTTAACGATTTCAGCTGGGAGAGGATGTGGTACATTGGTTGGTTGTAGGGATGATACTGACAGTGCATTAGGCTCTACCAGACAAAAGATTTGTTTTAATGCTCCTTTGCACATTGACTGCTCAGGGAAGATCATGTGCTAACTAGGAAGATGAAGTTTGCTTGTGAAGGAAATGATAGTTTGTAATTTCATACTAATTCCAAGGTACTGGATCATGTTCAGAGTTTCAGTTATTCACAGGATGAAATTCCTGTTTCTGAACCTGACATTCATTGCAGTGTTCTCAGAAGTATTGATGTTCATCTTGTATGTCTTCATTTAATCACCTTGACAATATCAAGTAAGGAGTACAAATATTGTTTTTGTTATGTTGTACCGCGTGTTAATTTACAATGAAAACTACTTGACCTTTTGAGGTTTGTTTGCTTAGATGCAAAGAGCACCTATTACCTTCATCATATCTGTATGTCTGTCTGTCCATTGAACTTATATGAGCATGGTTCCCTTGGGATATATTTCCATGAAATTTTATGAAAATCTGTCAAGAAAATCCAGGTTTGGTTAAAATCCAGCAAAAATGTCAGGAACTTTACATGAAGATGTAAGTACGTTTTATTGTTGCTGGTGATGTTAGATTACCCTCTTCGAGTGAAATGGTATCAGGCTGTTAGGATAACCAAGGAGGTATAAACATTACCTGAACATGCCACAACAGTATGTTATATGTAATTTGTCTGTCTTGTTCTAGAAAATCATCACACAGTAGGGAGTTGTGAAGCATCTGCAAAACAGCACTGTTGGCAGAATTGTGACCTATGTTGATAATCTTATTGTAAAAAAACCTTACCTTGGCTGTCCTATAAAAGTGATGAAGTCTGTAAGACACACTGCTGCAGTTTGCAATTCAAAGTGAAGTTCTGCCCATGGGAGGTGATACTTTCTTTCACGTGTGGTACAAAACATTTCCTTTAGACCCACTGCATATATAAGGCTTGGCTCCGCCCCAAGTCACAACAACACTCCCTTCTACCCAGGTGCTTGCATGATGTCAAGATAGTTGTAAGGTAATAAAAGGATGAATGCTGCATGGGTCACTTATGTTGGAAAAGTCTTAAGAGGTGCATCTTTATTTGCTGTGTGTAGTGAACTCAAGTAATTGGATAAATCTCCACACAACTGATACTACTTCCTTTTTGAACCAGTGACCTATTTCCAAGCTTCTGTCATTTGCAGAAAGACAAAGTGGTCCAACTTTAAGGTGTTATGAGGCATTTAGAAACTGAGTACTATAAACTGGAGAATATCCGAGGCTGAGAGAGGTGACGAGACTTACATAAGTAGCTTTATATTCACCTAATAGAAAACTCAAGCAAGATAAGATCGGTGGTGCACGTAACATACATTGTCAGACAGTAATGCATGCGTGATCTTGGTTGGACAGCCTCAATTATAGAGACCACTTAGGGATAGTTTTCAAATGTATTTTACAACCTGTTGTAACCTGCACTGCACATCAACTCAAGTGTGCTGTGAAAGGATATACTTCACATACTTGTAGCATTTCATTAATAAGAAAGAAGTGTATGCATACAGGTCACATCCACATTTTCATGCTGATACTTTTGAAGAAATGCCGATACTAATGCAAGTACAGTAGCTGCTATTTTTGAGTTTACACACACACACACACAAAGTCAAAGATGTCATGAATCTTGTTTACATTCCTGTACAAGATGCACACAATTTTTATTTTAAAGTCCATAGAACATGTTGCAACTGTCCAGTCTATAAGGATGAACTGATGATTTTGGTCATCAAGTTACTCCTCAGTAATTTTCCCTGCAGTGTCAACAATACTGACAATAAGGCCACCACCTCCAGTGCAACAAAGAAGTATTTACAATGTAATAATATAGTTTAAATCCAAAATTGACATGTGACATGGCCTTTATGCTTGTGGGAATATAACAGTAATTCTGAACCACAAAACTGTGGGCACAATCTTTATTTGACAGTAAAAATGTTATCCATTAATATTAAGTCATATATCAGCCCCTTGATTGGTTTTAATTTTAATTTTATAAAACAGAACAAAAACAAATTTATTCTTCTTTATATTTGAAGGTCACACATAAAAGCAAAGAGGAATATGGGAAACACTCTTCATAATCATCACTGCTACCTTTCATTCACAAATCAAATTTAACATTGTCACAGTCTAGTTATCTGCGGCGCAACGTGCTAGAAATTATGACATCCTTATCGGTGGATTTCAACCTGCTTTGCACTTCACTTTGATGTTTATTTGAATCTACAGATTCCACAGGAATGTCACTGACAGGAGTAGACTTGCCAGTTTCACCTTCTATGTTCTCTTGGAAGAGATCAGACACATCCATAATTCTAGGCGTTGACACCCTCCGTGTGGGAATGTAAAAGATGTTGCGTCCCTTTGCAGCAATTTGTGGTGCTTCAAAGAGAGCAGTAAGTCCCCATGCTTCATGTGCTTTTTTCTGAGATGCTGTCACTGAAGACTTGTCTGGTGTCAGGGCCACTGATTCCAGCATCCAAGCGGTATTGCGGAATTCTATCCTTAGGCGTTCAGTTTCATCATGGCTCACATTCTTGCTGACATTAAGGCCTCGTTCCAGAGGATTGGCTATGTAAAGTGGCGAGTGGTCCAGTTTAGGTACTGACATTCCATGGAAAAGAGATACGGCATGAGTGGAGAAGTCAAAGGAAGAATAGAACTCAAAGAAGCCTATAAGGAGGGTTTCAAGGCTTTCTGTGTTTGGGAGCTTTTTGACTGATGATGCCATATGCTGGCAAAGCCGAGACACATCTCGAATAAATGTGCAGTTCACTCCATCTGAAGTAAAACGACGATCCCCAGAACCTGTAAAGGTTTATGTCATATATGAACATTCAATTATCCATTGACAAACTACTCTATACAAGGTTAAAGAAGAATGGAGTTACAATGACTCTTCCACATATATATTCAGGAGGCAGCGCTTAATTATTTAAGCAGAGGGACATCTTTACCTCTCTATACATTATGAATGCTGGGCTGCACATAATTAACATAATTTTACCCATTATTCATTCTCCTGACTCAGTTACTTTTCAGAATGGTTAGAAAGAAGTGCAGAAATGCCTTCAGATATGTAATTTTCATCAGTATGCTGTGGACTAGCTCTGCGTAACAATTAACATTAGTGTTACAGAAACGCTTCCTTGCTGCTGCCAAGTACATGATGAATGTACTATGTGCTTGGAAGAGAACCCATAAAATTTTTTATTTCCTGCTGGCTGGTTATGGCTTTATTTTACACAAAGTAAAATGTAAAAATAATTTTAACCATCCAATGTATTGAAGACTCAAAATTTTTTAATAACTAACCTGCAAGAGAGATCATGGTACTGAGTGTTGGTAACACTGGGCCCTGATGTTTGCTGTGCTGCTGCAAGTAGAATAGAACAAGCAGTGTGAGGGAGAAGTTTGTAATCCACCGGCCAGGTGTTGGATTGGTGAGTCCAATCGCACGTGCCCAGCGTCGGACTGCAAACACGAGCGGCCTCACACGCCAATCTGATTCTCCCAGGATATACAGCAGTTCACTCATATAGACAGCGGACCTAACATAACAGAACACTTTCAATACATAAATTTTTGGAGAGTGCCTATACGTTATACTTTGCAAATGTGTGCTTAGCTGATATGTTGTCAATTAGCAGAGCACGTGACAACACTCTGGCATGGAGGATAACCAAGGCACAACATTAGAGTCACACCATTTTATGTGTTCTTCTCCAGCAAACAAGCATTTATTTGTGTCCTATTATTAACTATGCACTTGCATTTACCAATGTTTGAAAACATTTGGTGCTAGAATGCTACCTATCTTTCAATGTGACAGTGGTTTATATGAATGTTATCTGCACTGTATTATGTTGGGAATGCACATTATACTTGTGTGCAAGTGCCAGTATTGTTCAAATTGTAACCCTGTCAACATGAACAAAGCAGTGCAACACAACACAGCTTCTACTACACTTGCTAGCAATAAGGTGATGTACAAACACTGTACGAAAATGACAAAATATCATTTATCATATACAACAGTAATAGCTGAAAGGGCATTTAACTGGACCATTCAAAGAAAATAAATGCCAGTACAGATTTATCCGTTTTTACTGCATACGTTGAAATAACAAAATTACCATAATGTAACTTCAAATTTGTGTTTATGTTAACAAAGTGTGTTGTGAAAAACACAACATGAATACACTCTTAATATCATAAAACCTGTTGCCGAACAGAAAGTACAGTATCTATCTGAATGATGAAAATGCACCCTTAGGTGCTTCTTTTTGGCATCTTCATGTGTTTTCTCAAGAAGGAAATTGTACAGGGGGGTAAAAAATACCTGACAGTTTTGAAATTCTTGATTCAGTGGGTAATTAACTGTTACTGTCAGCATTTGAAAATGACATTTTCAGGTAACCTCCAATGCCATCATCACCAACTCTACACTTTTTGGAGTGATCTGGCAGACATTACATATTAAACATTGCACCAAGTCATACAGGATGGCTGCAGTACACATTTTATTCACTGTTTTAAGTCAAGCATACTGGCAGGATGTGTCTATACAATTTGGACTTCCGTCAGCCCTAAATGAAAAAGGTAAGGTGTCTGTATGCAAGAGGAGACAGCTTGCTTCACCCTGGCATCTGTTGCAAATCACTTGCCAGCCAGGTGCTTCTTAAGTGATCCAGAGACGAAAATCTGTGGGTGTGAGATCAGTGTTGTAGGGAGGGTGATGCATAACCTTGGAGCAGTGGCATTGTATGTAGTCTGAAGTACAGTTGCCAGTGTAGAGCTAGGCATTATTGTGCAAAATGATGATGCCTGGAACAGCAACCTAGGCCTTTTGTGAGAAGTGGCCTGCCACAACATGTCAAGTGTACCACAGTAACATTTAGCAGTTACAGTGTCACCATATTCAGGGCAACCTAGAAGATACACACCTTTATGGTCCCAAAAAGACAGTTGTCATGATCTTCCTTACTGATGGGTTGGTTTGAAATTAACACAGAGGTGACGGGTTTTTCCACATCATGGATGCTTTTTTGGTTTCAGGTGCCACACGATTGACACATTTCATGCCCTGTAAGCTTGCACTGCAGTAACAGCTCTCCTTGATGGGCAGAATGTGTCGAATTCATTACAGTCCCATGTGACAAGCTTAGTGATCATTCATGTTCTTTGGTACACAGCATGTGTGCACTTTGCTGTAATCCAGTTGGTTCTGGACAATGCTGTGCACATTCCAACTGCTTGTCTATCTCTCAGGTGATGTCAGTAATCTTAATGCACCCACCTCTGTGAGAAGGGCATAAGTATAACACAAATATAATATGGAGTGTACACAGTTGGGCATCTGCATCACTCATCATCATGTCCTGCCATTGCTGAAAGCAGGGAACCACACACACAACTTCTCCAATGATATTCCAGATGCTCCATACACCTACACCAAGTGGTGATGGATTCCTGTTGGTGCAAAACCCTTCACACACAAAAACTGAATCACATCTCATACTTTTTAACAGCTGATTGTGTTGCCACCTGTAAACTGACTGTATGGCAATATGCCACGACAACACCAATGACAACCTTTGCCTATTGCATGGCACTATATAATGTGAGACATGCTGTCACATTATTATTATTTGAACTACCTTGTACTGTGCGGTTCCTAATGGCCAACAAAGTGTAATAACATAAAACGTCATCACCAAAGGAGCAAAGTGCAGAAAACCACACATCACTTTTATCATAAAAAATGATATGCTTCCTATAATACTGTAAATGGTACAAATAATTCACAATATTTCTACGATAAATTTATTTGTCCACTTCCAATTCCTCAGTGCTTCATGATGATCTATCTGTAAAATGAAGTGTTTGAATAACCCATGCACTATACTGACTCTATTTCACATACATTAAAATTACAGAGCTATATTGCAAAACTACATACATGTTGGTCATAGACAGGTCACACTCTAAGCCTGTCAGGTCCTGGTGATATTTGATGATTGGCACTCTGGCTTGCAGAATGCGTCGCACATGAGAACAGCCTGGCAGAAGCAACTGAACCACATCTCCAAGTGTTTCCATGTGGCGCTGCACCTGCGTGCGTCCATTTGTGAGCAGCGTCTTTGCATGAAACACCAGTCGGCAATCACCAGTATCCTCATCCTGCAATGATCACACATTTGACAATCTTACTGTTATCTGCATCTCCATAGTTGAGTTCATTTGTTCACAGTTTCAGTCACCAGAAAATGCTTAACCACATTTGTACAGGTACAGTGTTTTTACAGCTTGCCTATATACAACGAAGTGGACAGACTTATTGGGAATTGGGTGGAGTGCAACTGGTGCACCTGATGCAAGGTTTGTTATTCTCTTACGTGGTGCCCACATGATTAGTGGTGAGCAGGGTGTAGGAAGAAGGATGAGAAACAGGTCTGAACTGGTTTGCTGCTGGCATCAGTCAAATTCCTGCAGGCTTTTGCACCACAGAAGATGTGAAACACACAGGTCACTCTTTTAAGTAGTGTTGGTTTGTATTTAATAGTGTGCTTGTCAACACTGCCAATTACACCGTTAGATCTACTGTGAACAGCAGGCAATGGAACATTCGAAGACTTGAAGCAAATAGAAAAGAGAAAAATTTTGTTAATTGGACTGGCAAAGAACTGGACAGGTGCCAGATTATTAGACAGTAACTCAACTGACCAAAGTTCTTACAGGTTTCTATTTTTATTACTGGTTCTACACTTGGGCTTTACAATTAACTGCAGGAGTATTCCATCTGGACACCCCCTTCATCTGTTTGTTCAAAGTATTCTGCTCTTCTGTGCATTCTGGAGTCCTCTTGGCTGAAGAAGTTGATGGAGTAGGAGGTAAGAGGTCAGGAGATATCACAATGACTGAAGTAGAGACACTCTTCGTGGTCTTTTTAGGCATGCAAAATTGTGAAAAGAGACTATTAGCTCCACCATATCTGTCTGTCTCTCCGCATGGAACTACTCAGCTCCCATTGGACATATTTTCATGAAATTTGACATTTGAGTATATTTTTCAAAAATCTGTTGAAAAAAATTCACGTTTCATTAAAACTGGACAAGATTAATGGGTACTTTACCTGACAAGTAATATACATTTTTGATTATCTCCACTCAGTTCTTCTTAGAATGAAAAATATTTCAGACAAAAGTTGTAGAGACAATCAAAATTCATGTAATGTGGTCTACAATTTTTTTTTGTTGTAAAATCGTGCTGTTCATGAGATTATGAGGAAAAAATATTCTAGAGCCGTGCAGGCCACAGATGTCAACATGGCACATGCACAATGCAAGGCAGATACCTCAGTTTACAAGCACACACTCAGATTTTGTAACACTTATTGCTTTTCCACTGCAATCATGGTTGCACGAACGTGCCTCAAAGTTCTTTTGTACGTACATTGCCAGTCTTGTTGAGCATGCCCCCCGAGCTCTGCCTGTTTCATTCATGAAGTTTTTTCTTTCTGAAATAAACCAAAACTTCTGGTCTTTGGACTACTTTCCTCAAGTGCCAGATTATCAAAATTTCTGAAGCACTGGATAACACATTAAAGGAATTTTGCTATACATATATGTTACTAAGTACCGTCATCATCAAACAGTCTAAAGATTCAGTTCTTCTGAGATGTGACACTGTGTCACTCAGTATGTAGTTCTTGACATGTCAAAGGATCATACTGTCTTCATCTCCAGGGTCAAACACTCAAAGAAGAACTGCGCTGCCAGAGATACTTATATTGTGGTCTTATACCCCAAATGCAGAAGCAGTATGTTCCTCCAAGACATTCGTATCCATCACTACACAGTATCAGAAGCCAGGAGACAAAAATGTAAATCTTTACCAGCATTGCAAGTCTCAAATCTTGTAAGAGGACAGACGTATAACAAAACGATATTTTTTTTTAAATTCTGTAGATGCAGTCAACATGCGGGACAGCATATTCAATTTGTATTTGTTCACACATGTCACATGCTGTCATAGCAAGTGTATGAATTTAAAAGTACAAATATTAATTTTGATAATGCTAACATCTGATGCTGATATACAGATAAGGAACTCATGTATACTGCAAGGTACTGAGATGAGACTGTTGAGAAGAAAGAATGAAAATGGAGAATACTCAAGTTAATGAAAAAGGTATGTCTCTTAATAGTAATAAGCTGATTTTTTTTTTTTTTTACTTAAGTGATGTTTCTTAGGTAATTTCATTACTCAGTCACCTATACTAAAACCTGAAACCACCCAGAACATAACACTGGTCACATCCGTACACTCTACTGACTAATTTCAAACCACTGTTTGTGATTTCTTGCTGTTGGTCTACAGATCTGTCGCAAAGGAATAATTCCACTGCGATAAAAAATCATATCCTTCTTCTTATAATACCGCCCACACACAAGGTTAATGGAAGCAACAGTCAGATCAATATCTTACAGTGGTATCCCTGTCTGCCAAAAGAACGAGATCCAAATCACAGGCTGCCTTGCCAAACCCATTGACAGAGGATCCAAATGGCAGAACTGTTACTTGTGGAAACAATCCTGTGAGAGCGAGCTCAATCTGCCTTGCTGTCAGGAAACGAAGCCTTGAACCCAGGTCATTCAGTGATGTGGCTTGGTGAAGAATCAAAATCTGGTCTGAAAACTGGAAATTGGTGCCAGATGTACCAAGTGAAAAGAAAGAAGGCTAACAGACTGGAACTGATTCAGAAAGCAGGAGTCATACTATTCTGATGTACAGGGCATATCACAACTGGAGGAACCAAGGTACATCATATGAGATACTAATTCCGGTTGCTAACAAGTGACTGAAGCCATGCCTCCCAGGGCAGCTCAAGTAAATACTATATAAAACTGGAGTAGAATGGAAAAGACAATTTATTGTGTCAGTACAGCATTCCAAACTATACAACACAAAATACATAATACAGGAAAACATGCCCACTAACATCAGGTTCTTTGCAACCCCTATAACACTGACCACTCCGTATCTCTACCTAGCATTCTTGTACAATGCTATCATTTACCTCTTATTTTCTACAAAAGTTTACCTCAATCTTGTAGTTCTGCAGTCACAGTGTAATGCACAATTTTTTAAATGCTGTATCTTCATTCACAGCCAGCCACTTCTTATTTAATAACTGTTCCCTCCATTTCTAAATCTCTCTACATTTCGATTAAATGTGAAAGGCATTCACCTCACCTCTGCAGGATTAACATGCCCACCCTTCCATCCCAACCCTTAGCCCTCTCAATTACCAAATCCCCAGTCAGAACCATGCTAGGCCACTCCTCTCATTCCTGTTACAGTATATAACATAGTCCTCCCCTCCTGATTCCTCCCATCATTTCAAGTAAAACACTGATGAGCATTTACTCCTTGCATCTGCTAAGAATTTCTGTGTATATTACTCCATTTCTATTGCAGCATATTACTTATTAACTTTTCATTACTCTCCTGCAGGTTTAGCCCATAATTCCCAAACTAATTTTGTTAAACTCCTCCTCCAACTTCATCTTTACTCATCCACCCCACCCCAGACTAATGTTTCACTACCATATGCATCAAACTTCCCTTTCTTCTGCCCCTTCCCACCTGCAATTAAGCTCTCTTGTTCACTGCTGCTCTGGATATCATTAAAAATAAAATTTAAGTACATGAATCAGGCTTCAAACAAGGTTGGACAGACACAATTTCCCAGTTTCCTGAAAATGTTGAGTAAAGTAGGCAGCCCTTAGTATCTACCTGGATATCAACTCAAAATAATAAAGGATCATTCCCGCCCATGTGCCCTGAAGTAAATGCATTTAAAAAGACATGAGGCTTACTGATTCTGCTTCTTGCATCCAGTTCCTGAGTTCTGCTGCAGTGGGCATACAGTTTCCATTCATTTCCACGGGACATGTTGGTTGTGATGAGCTGAGTGTCGGCTGCACAGTCTTCTTCTGAGTGCGGAACCACAAGAAAGGAGACCGCACAGGGACCACATCCTTCTTATTTACGTAACTGCTACCATTTAGGATATGATCTACACTGGATTTGTGCATGAATTCCACAACAACAAAGTGCTGCAACAGAGTTAATACAGTTCACTAAATATGCTCATACTTTAGACTTCTGAATAAATCCAACAGTACTAAAATCAACACCATCACAGTAGATGTTCAGTCACTTATATGTTTTACAAACATTATTAAATCCAATAATATATGTTTCATGTTTTAGGCAGCTCTATAAACATTCTTTTATATTCATTGGTGATTAGTGTAAATATAATATTAGAATGTGCATACCATATTTACATTCTGTACTTTTTCTACTCTGGGGACCGTGGTGGCACAGTGGTTAAGGTGCTGTGCTACAAATCGGAAGGTTGATGGTTCGATCCAAGCTGGTGTCATTGATATTTTTCATTGACATAAAATCCTTCCGATCAAACTATGGCCCTGGGGTCAACTCAGCCTCTAACAGAAATGAGTACCAGGAGCATTTCCTGGGGGTAAAGGCAGCCAGTGTGTAAGGCTGACAACCTTACCACCATCCTGTGCTGTTGTCATGAAATCTGGGAACCTTAACTTCCTGGCCTGTAACAGGACTGCTTTACCTTTACTTTTTCTACTCTAATGTACTAGCAATTTATGTATGAAATGATGACTTAACGAAAATTTAAAATTCATGAAGCATTCATTGTTCCACAAGTGCCTCCATACACCATAAGAAGTATCAAGAATGAATCTATGAAAACTAAGATACTGTATACACAAGGCTGGGAAGTTAATCTCCCATCCCAGTAGGTTCCTTCAAACAGATACACATTTGTTCCACTGTTCTCACCAGTGCTAGAAGCAAATCTCAAACCAGTTTTTTGGTATCAGCATCAGCTACTCCACTGCCATGTGTTAAACATTTATGATAGTTCAGGGAACAGGAATGTGTACAGTGAGTAGGGTCACTTACTTGCAGACAACATACAGCTAGAAACTAGAGCACAAGTGACCAAATACATAAAATCCTCTCAGAATTTCTGGCCATGAAATACACTACTTGTAACAATGCATACATATAATCCAGACAGAAATGTGTTGTATTTCCGTAGTACTAAGTTGTCCAAATAACATTCAATGGCCAACCCCATAGAATCCAGTGTTTGCAGAAAGGAATGATTAACTGAACAAAACAAGCAGCAACACTTTGACTTGCTGCATACCTTGCACTACTTTGTGGTTCCAGAGAGAAAAAATCCACTCTAATGATTCCTGCTTAGTTTGGATGTCACAATCAAAGACAGATCATCTTTAAGTTGTTATAGTACGAGGGAGAGTCAAATGAAAACCTTAAAAGTTATAATATTTTTATATGGTTATATTTAAGGTTTTCATTTGACTCAACCTCGTATTTCACAAGACTGCTTTCTGATAATCAAGAAAGTCAGAAGCCCCAAACATGTTCTTCTCTCGCCTATCCTGTGTTGGATATCAAGAAGCAAATGTGGATCAGACATGTCCCATTTCCAAATCTTCAATTAAAATTGCATGGTATGAACCACAGATACACATGACAACCATTTCATGAAGACCATGCAGAAGAATTACAATAACACTTGGGGGCCAAAAAAACTTCCATATGAAGGCACCACTGCTTATAATGGAAGACTTAAATTCAAGTTCCTGAATTTCACAACATGTGCACATTTCACAGTAAGAAATTTGAATTATGAAACCAGAATCATCATGCCTGTGGCTATGCTAGCTTGTACATACCAGTGAGCCGGGAAGACTGTAGTGGTGCATGCCTTTCACCTCTCCATATTGACTACAGTATTTGTGAAGATCAGAACAGGACTGATCAGATTGCACCTGAACAAGAATGCTCCTGAATGCTTCATTCCGCCTGATGTCCACCATGTCTTCAAAGGCAAATTTATGTGTAACTGCCTGACCTTCACATGTTCCTGGGGGTGGTTTTGGCTCTGTGTAACATAAATAAAACTCCTGCTTTATTGTTTTTATCAACAGTAAGGGAATATTTCTGTTTTGCCACAATTATGCGCCCCTCTGAAGTAATAAGCTCTGTTTTTCAACAATACATACACTCTATGGAAATACTAGTGTGTACTGCGAAACCTGATTGGTGTATAATCAGATTATGATGTATCTCCTTCAATCTGGCTAATCTGAATCATGTTATGCTACCAAAAATGTATGAAGTGCAAAACATTAATGGCATTAATATCATACGTTCTGTAGTGAAGATTATACTTCAAATCCTACATGATTGTTTCAAAAATCCATCTATACAAACCCCAAAAACTCTAATAAGGAGTAATAGCATTTATAGGGGCACAAAGGGCCTGTTTTAGGGCCTAGGTGCATCAGGCCCGAAAAGGGCTTGAACCCATATATCATTCTATTCTAATAGCATTGATAAAAACTTTATGCAATATCCAGGTAACATAGTTATTTTTTATTGACATTGCTAGAAGAGATAGTTACTCTACATGTCCAATAATTAACAGACTGTCTGATCATGACGTCCAGTCAATAACATTTAGCACAATAATTTTGAAACCGTCTATTAAACATGTTATGGAAAAAACAAAAATTAATAAATATACAATAAATGGTTTCCTGCCTAAACTAAGTTATGAAACATGAGATATTTCTTTTTCTAGTGATGATGTAAATATAATGTTTAATGGCTTGTTAGATATCTACTTGAAGATCTTTTACTCCAGTTTCCCACTAAAAAAAATTCAAACAGCTATCAAAAGAAATGACTGGATCACCACAGGAATAAGGGCCTCTTGCAAACATAAAAGGGAGCTTCATATAGCTTGTAGAAACAAATACTAACCCTGACTTAAGAATCATTATAAATAATATTGTAAAAGTTCATATACTATTATTAAGGAAGCTAAAAAACTTAAATATGATAGCACAATTAAAAAATCCAATAATCAGAATAAAACTCTATGGGATATAGTAAAATTAGAAACTGGTAGAACAACAAAAAATGAAAATATATGTAGATTGAATACTGATGGCAAATTAACTAGCAATCATCAAGAGATTGCGGATACTTTCAAGAAGCACTTCCTATCAGTAGCTGAAAGCATCAACATAAAAATGAACCAAAATGACTCTAGTATGAACAACATGGACAACACTATGCCTATTCCCTATTTGCTACAATCTTTTAAGAGTCCCTTTCCAAACACTCACCTTAAGTTATTATTAACCCAGGACATTTAGAATATAATTAGGTGTCTCAAATTAAAGAATTCCCATGGACATGATGAAATATCTACTAAAGTGTTAAAAATTAGTTCTTCTTTATTTCTCCACTAACCCACATATGTAACAAATCATTATCATCACCAATTTTTTCAGAGCATTTAAAATATTCAGAAATAAAACCTTAGTCATAAAAATGTGACAAACTAAATATCTCAATTATAGGCCTATATCAATCCTAACTTCATTTTCTAAGGAAGTGGAAAAAGCTACAGATATTCAACTCTGTGAACACACTAGTAAAAATAGTATCTTAGCAGACGAAACAATTTGGTTTTAGAACTAAATCAACAACAAACAACACCACATATAAGCTGAATAATGAAATACTAAAAGCCTTAAATAATGAACTCATGGTAGGAGGCAACGTTTGTGACATGGAAATGGCTTTTAATCGTATAACCATAAAATCTTATTATCTAAATTGGAATTTTAAGGAATAAAAGTAAAAGCTAAGTTATGGTTTGAATCATTATTCAGGAACAGGTATCAAAGGGTCTTAATCACAAATAACAAACTTAAACAAAATGAGTTTTCTACATAGGAAGAAATAAAGCATGGAGTCAATTGTATAAATGAATGGCTAAATGCAAATCTACTTTCCATAAATTTTAACAAAGCTCACTACATTCAGTTTACTACAGATAATAAGCCCAAAACCAATATTAAAATTACTTATGACAATAAGCAAATCACAACCATATCCAATATTAAATTTCCTGGAATATATATTAATGGTATAATAAACAGGAAATATATTGAACATATTCTTTCAAAACTGAGTGTGGTTTGCTATGTAATGAAGTCTATTAAGCCATATATGTCTCTAAATACCTTGAGAATAGTTTACTACTACAATTTTAATTAATTATAAATTATGGTTTACCATTTTTGGGTACTCATCTCATAGTAAAGAATTTTCAGAATGCAAAAGAATATAATTGGAATTATGCTAGGCTGTAAAAAAGGATCTCATGTAAGAATCTCTTTACAAAATTGCAGATATTACTTTTAGCATCTCAGTAAATACTTTCACTTATGCTTTTTGTGAGTTGGGTTCCATGTGATGTGATTTATTGATGCTTGACTTATATATTTCATTTTATTCTAGTATAGTGTGTTCTGTTGATCATATGTACGTGTTTTTTAATGACATATTCCATACCCAACATACCACTTTTATATAGAATAATGGAAATAAATAAGTAAACACTAATAATAATAATAACAACAATAGTGTTGCATAAATTGCCACGCTCAAGAAAGCAATATAATTTTCAGGTGCAGGTTCAGAAATAGTGCATCACTTACATCCTTAGTTATATGACAGTACACTATTAGTGTCCTCATTTAATGTTGGGAGTGTGTTCCTGAATATAATTTCATACAGTGAAACAATGTGCATTTCTTCCCATCAGAAATTATCCAAACACTAAACAATCTGACTGTAAAAGATACTCTTGCAACAGTAACCTCAGTCAGCTTATAAGCTACAATGCCTGAAATAATGATTAACTAGAGTTTTTCAACATTAAGGTGAAAAGTACTGAGCATGATAAGGACGAGACTGGTTTACACTTTATTGTGTCCACTTCTTCTCTTTGGTAAGCCAGTAATTAACGTTTATAGAAAGGCCTCGATTGATATTTCAGATGTCCTCCAACTGTGAATGTAGAAATCTCCAGAACGCTGACCTTTCCTGAATTAAGGCGGCTGATAATAAAGAAACTTTCAAGGGCAAATGTAATCGTTAAGATTTCAAGTTTTGTATGAATGATTCACACGTAGTTTTGAGGTTATACATACATACATTTCAGGTACCGTATATGTAACCCAAATGAACACCCATCACTGACTGTCGGAATTCTGTATTACTTATAGTCACTTACGCGAACGTACACAACAAAGAAAGTATCTACCATTTATTTCAGCTGATACAAGGGACATTTATTATAATTTATGTACTCAAGACAAAGGTTGCAGCTCATATGTTACCATTATTATTCCGAAGTGTCGATTTCCACAGTGCTGGGAGTAAATAATTTACACGTTTGTACAATTTTATTCTGACGGAGTTGGAACTGTAATAACAAATTGGAGAAATACCACAACAACAACGAGTCAACAGCGACATATTGAGCTTCCTTCATGTTTTGTATGCAGGTGGCATCGACCGATATATCGAAAGAAACTGTTTCGTCGGAAGCAATCATCATGGTCGGTATGAATGTGTGTTTCCGTGACTTTGACCCATGGTATACGCTATCCGCGACGTTGTTTGTTTGTTGGATAGCGTTACTTAACTTTTCATTGCGTTGCGTAAGTTTCTTGCATTTGTGTTGAACGTAACACGCCATCCTATTATGCGTATCATTTCTTACGCAAATTTTCTAGTGTTGTTTGTGTATGTTTTGTTACGTAATTTGTGTTGTAATTATTTCTTTCTAGTTTTCTAATTGGCATTTGTATTCTTGCAACTATATTAAATGGGAATTATTATTATTATTATTATTATTATTGTTAAATATTTTTGTTTGCTGAAGATATCAAAATACACGTCCACTATCCGACATGGATTCTATTTACGATTTGGTGTTCTGCTAAATTAATACTGACAAAACTAAAGTCATCACCTTTATAAGGAATATTAATACAATTAATCATATTTAGAAAGTGTGTGATAAATGCATAACTCAAACCGACTCCATGAAAGATGTAGAAGTTCTTTAGGGTACTACATTCTTTTTTCAGTCACTCAAAATGTTGGGACACGTACATGCATTGACATATTTCTTTTCTACTATTGATAGGTGCTTTTGTTATGTTTTACCAAAGTTAGATCTACATTAGAATATGCCTTGCTTCCTTGGAATATTATGACTACTTACTTACTTACTTACTTACTTACTCTATGGTGCAGAGTCGCTCTTGAGCAGCTAACTGGTTTGCAGCTAGTCAAGAAATTACCCACATTTCACGGAACCCGAAGGTTCATTACTGCACTCACAAGCATCCGCCTCCTGTCTCTATCATGGGCCAGCCCAATCCAGTCCATATACCCACATCCCACCTCCTGGAGATCCGTCCTAATATTATCCACCCATCTATGCCTCAGTCTCCCCAGTTGTCTCTTTCCCTCCGGTTTCCCCACCAAGACCCTATACACACCCCTCTCCTCACCCATACGCGCCACATGCCCAGCCCATCTCATTCTTCTCGATTTTATCACCCACACAATATTGGGTGAGG
>Ga0131853_10010308_pt1 | contig 17086 bp, 11 predicted proteins | sample TergutLab28metaG_FD_92764 | JGI IMG/M metagenome (GOLD analysis project Ga0131853, IMG submission 92764) | Labiotermes labralis P1 segment gut microbial communities from Petit-Saut dam, French Guiana - Lab288 P1 (version 2) (version 2) | ecosystem: Host-associated > Arthropoda: Insects >... | reverse complement strand
TGAGGAGCCAGAATAAAGCAGGCTGAACCGTTGGGCGACGCCTGTAGCAAATAGACAACGTAGCAGTTTAGGAGAGAATAAAATACCTAGTTAGTCTCCAAAGACTAGGTGGTATCGTGAAAAAAAAAGAAGCAAATGGGGTACTGATAAGGAAATAAATTACTGTCTAGCAACGGTAATGTACAGGGGTGCTGATAAGTTCTTAGCCAGACCAGGAAGGAAACAAGCTCGGAAGCATGTCAGGGGCGCGCGCGATTTCAACAATATCGAGACGCGAGATATCATCAAGTTATTTCCTACAAGGTAAGACGCCGAAGGAAATTCACGCCATTCTGACAGAAACATTGGCTTGTTTCCTTCCTGGCCGAGCTAAGGACTTATCAGCACCCCTGTAACTCTGTCAGTGCTGTCAACTACACAATAAACATTAGCACAATGAAATGACACTCTGCTATAGACGCCGACCACTCTACAGTATCAGTGACGTTATCCAAAGTGAGTCTCAAACACTGAAGTTCATCTGTGGTGCCGGCTTAAGAGAAATCAACGTTGACCGTTACAAAGTTTTAAGTTTACGACTCAACTGCACGTTATATTTGTAATGTCAAACGCTGCAGGCTGCATTTAAATGGTAAACATCGACTATACAATACAATACAACTTAACATATTTCTCACTTTAACACGTAGCGTGTTTCAAACGCAGATATTTCAGTGTTTGTAAATTCTACTTGTCAGTCATTCTTTGCACAGCAGTGTGCTCACACCGATGCATATAAAACGTACCATACTGCATATATAACTTTCTCCCTGAAGACGATCCCAAGAGGTTCGAAACATGTAGAAGAAAACAGAATTGAGCATTTCGTTCGTGTAAGGTGAATAACAAATCTTAATATTAGTTTCTCCACATAAAAACAACCATGTTCTTTTTCCCTGTTCTTACAAATGATAACACCTGTCGACAGAATGTGTTTAATCCCGAAATGTTGTCACATCCATACCACAGACCATGGCTGATCAATCTACTGCACGCGTGCCCAAACCGGAACGCAAAAAGATTTTTTTTTTTTTGCAAAGGAGTCAAAAGCAGCGGTGCGGTATAATTTTAGTTGGGGTGTTAATCTGTTACTCATAAATGTAATTAGTGTTACCGTTAATAAGGCAGTAATTTCTGTTCACATTTAAATTCTAAAGTACTATTTATATAAAGACATTATTTTTAATTTCTTTTATTTCAAGAAAATTTATAGAAAGTAAAACTCATCCCCCATTCGCTGGTCATCAGTTATACTATCACATAGCAGGCTCTTATTACAATTTACAGCCTTTATTGCACTCACTTGTGGAGAGGTTTGTCATCCCCTCAGACCCTACGGTATACGTACTAATAATGTGGAGTTTTAACAATATTTGTTACACTGAACACTTGAGAATAACGTGGAATTGCATGTAGATTCATTGGAACCCTGTTACAGAGGTCTTCACCGAAGTCCCACATAGCAAAGTTGTTGATACTGTAACACACCAAGTTAATGTTATGTCTTGAACGTAGTGCTTATTATTTATTAAAATGACTCGACCACTAACTAACCACCTAATGAACTGCAATCAGAATAATCCTTCAACAGCCAGTGGTTTCTTACCCAGTCAAAAAATTTTCCCTTATTTTATGATACCCGAAGGTACAATACTGCGTGCGAAACCCCCCAATTTTGAGCCAGATCGATCCAATCCAAATCTTCTCAAACATTTCGTTAAGGTACATTTTAATATTATCCATCTATGCCTACATTTTTCAAGTTTTCTGTTTCCTTTGGGATGCAACAACTACTGCAAAATAAATTGCTGGGATGTAAGCATATTTAAAATTGATTTCGTCTTAGATGAAAATAAAGCTGACCTTCTCCTAGTAACGGGATTAAGAATGTGTGGCGCCATTCCTCTGCTGTGCTAAATGCCTTCGTCTCGGTTACAGGTATATCTTTACTTTACCTTCCCCCCCCCCCTCCCCAGATGAATAGGTCAATGACAAAGACGAATAGGATAAGCTGAATTAAACAATGTTAATCAAAAATACAATTACATATGCCTTTTATTGGGTGTTCCTCCTTGGTATTTAGCTGCCGTTAGCTGACGTACTTTGTAACTACATGCAGCAGTAACTTGTTTTACACACTACCACACGATGCACAAGTTGTTTGCATGGAACTCAGATAAAAACATTGCACATACATTAAGGCTGTTTATTAAGCCTCCGGCAGCTTCATTCCGGGAAGGTGGGCAGGCATAAACACTACCTACAGTGTTGCAGTAGATGTTTCCTGTAGGTTGTGCTTCTGATAAGGCGATCGTGGTGGAATACAGCTGGCTACTGAACAATAAACAGTATTGCATAAACAAATATATAAATAACACCTGCTGGTTCTAATAATTGCCTTGCAAAAACCTGCTTCAACATTCACTCAAAAGCAAAATGTACAACCATTACGCAACCATCTAGCTCTTCGTTTTCTTGGACTACAGAACCGTTGCGGGACTAAAAGCATTATCCATCTCTTTCTTTGTAGGCTTTGCACAGGTTCTTAATAAGCAACTTCTCTTTATATTCTGTCCGAACTCACCTCTTTGTTCATAATCATTCCCTTATAACACCGTTTTACACTAATGATCGTGGGACTGCGATTGATTTGAATATCCTCGTTTTACTCAACATTCAGGATGTAAATTACTTCTGGCGAAGAAACTTCAGTACGCAGAACATACACAATGACCATCTACCATCTCATTCTATTACATTTTTAGGCAGTATTCTACAGCGGTATAACTGCCACAACTGGAAGGCCGTTGACAGGATTACGTGTTTTCAAGTAAAATAAACCGTAACTAAAATACCTGCCTAAAGAACTGAATAAATTCTGGAGAATAAATCACTTATTTGCGTCTCTGTAAACAAGGCTTCTGGCGCAAATGTCGAGCCTGTCAATGTTAACAATGACCATCAACCGGCCTTTAGAAATGAGACTGCAACGTCAGCCTCTTAAAACTGTACATTATCAAATAACGTAAAGGTAAAGATGTACCTGGGCACGCCACGAAGACCTACGGGGGAACAGAGGTATAGTTCCACTCATTCTTAACGCGTGGACAGTCACTCTGTGCCCTTGAATTGGAGGGTGAGTTGGCATCGAGAGACGGTCTGCACGTTTTTCACAACGGATATATCTATCTCTTAACTTTACGCTAACTTCAGCTAATCGATCCGAAGCTGCAAATCCAAACGACTGTTTATGTAGGCACGGGAAAACATATTTCGCATTAAAAAAAAAAAACAAGCCTACAGCGTTACCCTTTGAATATGGTATGTCAGATGAAATAAATTTGTACATTTTTTTTTCAAAACGACATTGACATACCCCGACCCTTGGAGAACAATTAGAACACAAACTACGCTACAATTTCCACGCGTATGTTTAGAGGTGAACATAGCATGAAGTGGGTCAAAAGATCGTTAATCTGCCTCAAATGTTGCAGCTATCGATATAACCAAGAAAATGAAGTACAAACTGCTAAATGTTTACAAAAAAACAGAAATATGGAATCAAAAATTATGTGGTTAAATCTTGAGAAACAATAGTAATTATTAACATCTATGCAGAAAATTACACAAAGTTGTCACAGCATCTGGCGACATAAGTCGTGACAGCGGAGAGTCTCAATTTCTATTAAATTTGAGCATCAAAGAATGATGATATTTAGATTTATATTCAATATAATTATCCAACTTTTCTCCTTAACTGAAAAAAATACAAAAAATAAAAAAAAAAACTCTTTTACCGGTTCTTGCGTTTAGTAGATACAACGGTCCTAGTAACAGCTATGCACCAGATAGAGACTGATCCAGAAATATAATATAGATTTAATTTATCGGTTACCTTGCTAAATTTCTTCAAACAGGCGCTCATTGAAGGTTAATATGAAACAAAACGTGGAAGGACAAAGGCGAAAAAATGCTGACAATTTACTTTTTACCTGAAAAGAATAAAGTCGTCGACCGCTGTCACCTTGAGCAGGTCGAGGAAAGCCACCATTTATGGCTCTTTCCAACGTAATAAGACGTATTCCTACCCCCCTGTCCAATTAGTTCTTTGCCAGCCATAAAACATCCAACTCATACAAAGGTTCCATTGTCCATACCAAAATAACGAAACACTTCCAGAAATCGTTTCTGTTTTCAGAAAACACTTTTATATTTTTTGACGTTCTGCTGACCGTGCATCTCAGTATATTTATCTCAGTATTTAACCAACGTGATGCACAAAATTTGTTTCACAATAAGTTTTATTTCATGCCTCTGCATGTTTCGAGCACATGTGCTCATCATCAGGAGGTCAAAACTGCATTACACAGCCTCTGGTATCATCACACCTATAGGTGTGATAGGTGTGATGATACCAGAGGCTGTGTAATGCAGTTTTGACCTCCTGATGATGAGCACATGTGCTCGAAACATGCAGAGGCATGAAATAAACTTTATTGTGAAACAGATTTTGTGCATCAAGCTGGTTAAATACTGAGATAAATACACTTTTATATAACGCCAATATTGAAACTTTCTTGATATTATGCTTATCGTTCATGATACAAAAGTTCTTGTACAATTCATTTGTAGAGTTACTTAGCAAAGCTGTATGAACAGCAAGTTTCACTTAGGGTCGATATGAAATAATATCCTATTATACAAGAAAGTAAGGCCATTGATTACATTCCTTCGTGGTAAGTTAACATTTGCTCAGCTATCCAAGATTCATCCACGGAATCGGTAGTTACTGCCCTATTAAAAAAACACCCAATTGCTTTCTGTCCTCAGCCACATTAATCACTCATGTTTTAGCCTGAAGACGGAGGCAGTACGTTAATTCGAAACGCTTCAACCTTTCCACAAAAGAGGACGTCGTCACAGTATTCTTCATATAAGTTAAATTCAAACACTCTCAATCCTTATTTTCTAAGATCCATTTTAATATTACCCTCTCATCTAAACTCAAATACTCCAAGATATCCCTTCCCTTCAAGTTTTCAGATTACAGTCTTACACGTATTAGTTTCCAGAACAGTCAGACTCCGGATGTGAGGCGCATTAATACGGCGAAGAAATTCCCCATTCTGCTTCGTTACCCACCATTTGCTCGCAGTGTAAGGCACATTAATATCGCAATCGTCTTCATTTCCAGGTCCCTGCCTGCAGATCGCAGATTGTACTAGGTCTAAGGTAGGCCGCGAATAAGTCTCAGTTAAACAGAGAGGGATTTATGTATGAAACATTCCTGACTGGTCTTCCAGCCGAATTTCAAGGTACCTCCTTGTTCATTTCATCATTATTTTATCAGTACAGCAGACCATCAATATTACGCAGAACAGTCAAACGCAGAAACAGAGAGAGACAGGAATATTGGTGTCCCACTGTCACTTCCGTGGAGCACTTGCCAAAAGCTGGCAGGTCAGTACCTGTATCGATTAAATGTGGGAGTCCGATCCTTGCAAAAATTAGAGCATACACGTATAACGCTTGGTGTGTAACAACTTTATAGAAACCTGAAATACGGGGGTAGAAGTCTACAGGAGATTCAGCATATATAACACACATATTATGTCACCTGTAGTGCCGGTATTGCAACAACTGACTTACCAGCCTTCTATTCTTCTTGCGACAAATTGAATAGAATGAGCGTATCCATACGTTTGTGGCTGACTGTAGTCTACCGACAAGAACTCATATAAAATCGAGTCGAACTTCCTTCAGCAAAATAAATAAATATGGCCTGTAATTTCTTTCTTCCTACTAAAAACAGGGTTTTTAAAAATGTACACGTATTTCTTAAATTCAGAATTAATTAAATCATAGTGAAATGAAAATCAATTTTCATATTGGACTGTATACCGGTGCATCAAAGAGCACGTATTTTTTTTCGAAAAAATAATTCATCGATTACAAACGTAACACTGGACAGTAATGTCTCAGTCTAGCAGTCATCAAGAAGTAGGCATGCTCCTATTAACCAAGGTACCCAAATTAAGGGCTTACACCGGAAATCGCTTTACAACGTGAAATCTTACAACGTAGAAAAAGAAATCCACTGTAACTTATAAGTTTAGTGGCAGAAGTAATTCGTACATTGGAATAGAATTCTGGTCATTTTGGAAGTGTCGTTTTGTAGAAATATTTTAATAAACGATGCAACAAAACATTACGGGTCACTCAAAATGACGATGAAAAGCACTGTGTGTATAAATAGCAGATGCTCTGCAAAATGTAGCTAGTCAAATAAATCATCACGAGAACATCATAAAATTAACAGTTACGATGTCATGAAGGAAAGTTAACGGGTTAGAATTACTTGCCACCTGCCTGTACATGTTTGGCCTCCTACAATCAACAGTTTCATAGTTCTCCAGTGCGGAATTGCAGAAATTTCAGTTTACGTGGAAGACAAAAGCCATTCAAAAGTCATAAACTTTATTAATAATTATAAACGAGTGGCTAAAGAATGGAGGTCTTTACAATGTGTTATATATTTGCTGGACAACATTAACAGTTTGTATTTTATTTCGGTAAAATTATGTCAGGATTTATAAATTGAAACATTTGTCCAAAATTACATTAAAAAGTGACACATGTTGTATTACAGCAGCCGTCAAGATATTCAACTTAATTTCAGGGCTCTAAATTTACAATGGATAAATTTTAGCGTACTATAAAGAGATTTTCCTTCACGAAGGCTAGTGAATGTAAGACAACAAATATATATTACATAAATATATATTTTACACATCCTTGAAGACACATCGCATCTCAATTCGGAAGATCGCAGTTTAAATCTGTTAGTGGATATAATCGCCTTTATTCAGAGAACCAAAGACTGATCTGGCAAAATGCATTTTCGTTGCCCCTTCATGTGAGACAGCGCAAAGACTTTATGTTAACTCTTCAGTGGTTACTATACATACCATCTGACTTAACAACAAGCGCTCTATTGTAAGCACAAACACGTACTTATGAATTTCATGTGATTAAGATTATTTCACTAAGCAGCATTACTTAATTGACCTTTGTAATGGAGAAACAGAAGGTTTCCAGTGAGGTGGTAACTGCGTAGAATTAATTTTTTTCTCGAGAATCCCACGATTTTTCATGCATATTTCAACATTTATATGCCTACTCCAGTGAAAAATCGGGAATTTTATACAGCCAAAATGGACATAATAAAAAAATTAACATATGGAGACTAAACAGGACGAAACGAAAGTTTAAAACGCAGCAGTCAAATTCAGATTTCGTAAAAAAAAAAAAAACTAGCTTAGCTAATAGTGGATGGTTAATGGAATCTGTACAGTAGTTGTTCTTATTCCTCTACACAAACCACTAGCCGATAGGCCTGTCGGAACTCCCATACTAATGCCTTTTGTTCTCCTTTCTACGCTCTTCTTTTTATTTTATTTTATTTCAGATCCTAGCCCACCTACTCTCTTGGTGCGTCACGCTGCTAGAAGTATTTACCTAACCTAGAGGGCTTGGGTCCAGAGAACCTGTTTCCAACTGTGTAGATGCCCACACATTGCACGCATCTATTGATTATTTTTAAAACTGAAGTTATAATACTCTATCACTGTAACATATACCAAAGGAAGCTACGGAAGACCATGATATTCAGTGCTAGCGCCTATTAATAAAAGGCTATAGTATCTCAACTCAAACCTTTGGCCCCACCACGAAGTAATGTGGGAGGTTGAATATGGTACTGTGTTGCACTGAACGAATTTAAACTTGCACATAAAAGAAAACATGCATAAACTAAATGAATTCAACCGAATCCTCTTTCAGCACTGGACACTTTCTCACTGGATCAACAGACACGCTTTTCTGAATTCTGGAAGTTTATTGTCGTTTTGTAACATAATTTAGAGTGGAAAATTCGCGTTGAAACTAAATACGAAATCACTTCCCTGTTTAATTTACACGTTCCTTCTGTATTTCTGTTTCAAACATAACAGAGACCATTACAGCGTAGTCGGTATAGCAAGTCGTTACGAGCTGGACAATCCGGGGACCGAATCCCGGTGGGGGCAACCCTCCAAACCGGCCCAACTTCCTGTAAAACGGGTACGGGGTCTCGTTCCCATGGGTAATGCTGTCGTGACGTGTCATTGACCACCAACCTCCATCTAGCACCGTAATTAAAGAAGGAGTAGGGTTACACCCCTACTCATCCTTTTGGGTTATCGTGGCTTGTCCTAGGGTGACTTTCACCTTTACCTTCCATCCTTCCATCCTTCCATCAATCCATCCATCCATCCATCCATCCTTCCTTCCTTCCTTCCTAACTGTGATGTGTCTTACATTAGGGCCAGTGACTAATATCTTTCTTCTGATGGCACTGATTTGAAGATCGTCAAAACTGCTTATATAGAAACTTCGGAATAAGGCATAACCGATATGGAACCACAAACAATTTCCACTCTACCCCGTCCCACACCCACATTTTACATACACACGTGCGCGCGCGCTTGTGTGTGTATGTGTGTGTGTGTGTGTGTGTGTGTGTGTAGCTAATTTACTAATACATTTTCAGAAATTTATTGTCGTTTAATTTGTTGGGCCACAATATTACTCCTTAGATGCATACATATTGCACAAAAAGCTTCATATGTCAAATAATCAGACCATAAAAGAAATTAATATACGTGTAATGGAAACTGGCATAATTTACAATCGTCCTAAGCAAGCACTGATGACCACCGATAGTGTAACTCCTGAACAGAAATAAATTCTGGAGTAACAGTTTATGATGATAAAATGTAATAATTTAAAACATAATGATATTAATAACTTCAAGCATTGGTAGAATATTTTAAAAATTCGCAAATACACTCGGCAGTGTTACATGTGAAGCTACATTCATATGGTTAATGAATATCTTATACTCCGGAAAACTTTTCTGTCAGGAATATTAAGTGATGCCTATTCTTCTTACACGTGGAGCTTATGGAATTCTGAGTAACTGGTTACTGAAACACATAATTCAGTTGCAGGTTCAATATTATAAGTAATTTTCATAGCGGGAAGGAAAAATGTCTTTGGCAGAAAATGGTCACTTTTCTGGGGAGAATACTTACAATTAATGTTGATATTAAGCAGTGGTTAAGCTACTCGGCTTCAATGGCAGATACTAAATATAACCTTAAATGTCTCTGTATATTAAGTATGATTGAAACACTGTAATGACGGTAGCCATGTTTATTCAGTACGCGCGTGATTTGTGTATCCTGTTACAAGAGAGGCAGTAACAGAAGAATGGGACACTCTGCGTAATAAGAAGCCGCACAATTCGATTGCTTACCAAATGTTATCACTGTGTTAAGATCAGGAAGGCAGAAAAGACTGAATAATAGAAAAAAATTATCCACACAGAGGATTTCAGTCAGAAAATATTAAGGAAAAGGTCAGTTTAGAGAACTAGAAGTAGGTGGGACTTTAATATAAAATGAATGTTGAACAAACATGGCGCAAGAGCCAATAATAATAATAATGTTATACCAGTAATAATAGGGCAAATGGAACTATCATGAAATCATCCAGAGAACATCTGAGCAACATAACTCGAAAACACATCACAGAACTACATACAGAACTGTGTATTATTTATAATATTAATTTATTTAAGCCGTATTTAAGGAAATTTAGTCACTGGTTACCTAATGTAATTATGTATTTTGTTACATGGACTTTACATGACAACCGTAATTATGCTTGCCTCGGGTTTAATTTATAAATTTCAAATGGGAAATTATTATTATTATTATTATTATAAATATTATTATTGCTGCCTCTGGTTTAATTTTTGGGTCATGATTGGCAATTTATTATCATTTTTATTACTTAGTGTTGATACTGTTATATCAAATATTATCATCATTTTTACCATTTCAAGCTGCGGGTTAAATGTAGGTATGCATTTCAGAATTGAAAATTCCTGTAATCTACTTTCACTTTTTGATGCATACCACAGTAGTTTATTTACAAGTACGAACGTATTACACGTCAGTACCATTACAAAATACCTAACATATTTTAAACCTACGGTGCTCAGTGTTTGTGTTACGTAATGATATTGACGTAAAATATACTTACTCCAATCTGTCTCCAATCAGCCTAACACCGCACTCTATAAGTTAAATGCAATTATTCAAACTTACGATCCAACTCCTCTCAGCTCATTTGCTCAGTTACTGTAGTTATGTATGGTGCTAAGTTGTGTTATACAATATACAATGACACATGCAGCTCAGTATACAACCCGTTACCGATAAAGCACGTACCAAACCCACTGGCCAAAATTAGTCGGCTTGCGGCAGCTTATAATTACGGATAATATGTGACTGAATGAGAGAGTGACAAATTGTCAGGCGGGCGCGTACCGAGTCAGGTACCCGCAGCCTAAAGATTCCTTCATTAAATCACAATTGCTGTACATCAATATGACTTTTAAAGAAACACAGCACTTGTTTATCCAGACCAACAAATATACAATATATATATATATATATAATATTTTATATATCGTGAGCACTCCTACATGTTTCAAGGCATCTGCGTCTTCTTCAGGGAGTCTTAACTTTGTGCTTTGTGAAAGTTACAAAATTATTAAAATTACAACTCAAAAAACTATATTATTATTTTATACTAATTTTATTGAGTTGTAATTTTAATAATTTTTTAACTGTAATATATTGCAAGATTCAGACGATGCAAATGCCTTGAAACATGTAGGAGTGCTTACGATATATATATAAAATATTATATATATATGTTGGCATTTGTTGGTCTGGATAACAGACTGTACAAGATACATGGAACATACATCAATATCACAGCATTGTGTCAAAGAGTAAATCATAGTAGTTGATATTAAAATTTTATTTTATGCTGCAAGGGTGTTACAAGGCTACGGGTAGTAATTCAACTACAAGTCAAATATACTTTGGTCATGTTTACAGTTCAGAAGACAGTTACTTACATAGTGCATGCATACAGAATTATTTAGCTAAAATCAAACTTAACTATGGTGCAGGGATATCTCAGTTGGTAAAGCAGGCTAACGACTGTATGACCTATAAATAGGAACAAATTTCCAGAAGAAGTACCGGTAATATTTCTCAGTCTCGAGACTACTTATCCATATTTACGAGGGGATGCTGATAAGTCCTTAGCCCGACCAGGAAGGAAACAAACCACAGCGACCAAACTCGGGATTATTCGACACATTCCACACGAAGCTCAATACACTTCTTAGCCCGTTGTTCTAATTTTTGCAAGCCACTCAAAAAAAAAAATTCAGAAGGTTGTCCGTCCAACCATGTCTCCGCGGCAGAAATGACCTCCGCGTCTGACGAAAAATGGCCAAGGAACAGGCGGTAGTCCGACGGGGCCAGTTCCGGAGAATAGGGTGGGTGATCAAGATACTGGAAGCCCAGGTAGGCCAGTTTCATCTGGGTTGCAAGTGCCCGGTAGGCCGGGGCATTGTCGTGCATGAACAAGACCCCCTTGGTGACCTTCCCGCGGCCTTTCTCCTTTGTCCTTCAATTGCACCAGCAGAGATAAGTAATACTCCGAGTTGATAGTATGGCCCTTTGGAAGATAATCAATGAGGAGGATGCCGTCTTGATCCCAAAAAATCGAAGCGAGACATTTTCCAGCGGATTTTTGCACTCGGAAATTTTGGGCGGGGTTAGCCGCTATGCCTCTCTCCATTGATTGTTGCTTTGTCTCCGGGTCATAGTGATATAACCAGTTTTCGTCCATGGTCAACAATCGCGACAGGAAATCATTTGGATCGCGCCCAAAAAATTCCAAATGTGGCTCAGACGACTGGCACCGTCGACCTTTTGATCCGCGTTCAGGCATTTCGAGACCCACTTCGCGGAGAACTTCCGCAAGTCCAAATCTTCATGAATGGTGTACTCAACCCGCTCACATGAGATGCCCATTTGCTCAGCTATTGATTTAGCCGAAATAGGGCGGTCTTCCAAGATTAGCTCGTGAATTTTATCAATAATCTCCGGGGTGGTCACTCTTTTGGGTCGTCGAGGACGAGGCGCATCACAGGTGGAAAAATCACCACGTTTAAACTGAGCCACCCAGTTTTTGACAGTGGTATACGGTGGTGCATGTTCCCCTAATATTTCTATCAGAATGGCGTGAATTTCCTTCGGCACCTTGCCTTGCACGAAAAATAATTGATGACAGCTCGCGTCTCCGTGTTGTTGAAATCGCGCGCGTCGCTTGAAACACTTCCTTTCAGCCTTTGTAACAAGAAAAGACTTGCAAATGGGCACATGAACAGACCCCTCTTTCTAACGACACTGTCGATTCCGACCTATGTCATTGGGAAGTAGGTCGGTCTAAGGACTTATCAACACCCCCTCGTAGCGAGTGTAACAATACGTGGAAACACAGAATTTTACTTCGCTTTAATTTAGAAATATGAAATTGCCGTATTTGGGAAATTGTTTATAAACAATGTATCCCTTCAGGGAAAATTGGACAACAAAACGAAGAGAGAGTAAAGACGAAAGAGAATGGGCATGTTGCATGAATCTGTTTCCGCAGACAACCGAACAAATTACAATCCCAATAAAACAGTAAACATCACGCAAACACATCTGCATGTGATTGCAAAGCATTGATCTTAATTTAGTTCCATCAGCATGCCAAGTTCGGCACAAAACCCGCAAACAAAACGACTTCTATTTCTGAATAGGACTGAACTTTATGTATTCTCTCTTGAATAGCCTTAACCCTGAATAAGAAAGCCGTCTGTCAGACTCTGCTCCTACTATGAATAAAAAGGCCTGTTTCTAAGTCAATAGGGTGTGAAGTGCTGAACAGGAAATTGGTTCTCGTCGTCTCATATTGCAGCCTTCAAGAATGTTTTCAAGCAAATAATAGTCTGGAGAAGCTGTAAACACAACAATAATTTCTACTCAAAAAAAATTAGCTTCTTCAATAATTTTGTTCCTGATCATCAGAAAATGGTTCCTTTCCTCACTAAAAGGTTAACATTAAATGCAGCACTGGTTTTAAGAATCAGATTCATTTTCCATTCAACGAAGTTGATAAAGTGACGCTTCCTGTTCTGTTGTGGTTCCTTACAGTGATATCGGCAGCATCACATCAAGTGAACACGACCCGCAAAATTTGAAAGCAAATCAATAATGCGGTACTTATATGAATAAAATATAAATCGTTTAGCAGTATAAGTCACCCATGGACACAGGTAACGTAAATCAAATTCTTAAAAATTCCGAAATGTACAGACCACATGTCACAAGAATGTAAGCACACAACACACAACCTTGTGTTAAGCTCACGAGCACCTACAGAAGAACACAGCTCTGGACATTGCATAACATCAGTTTGTTTTACAGTTTCCGGGGGGTGAAGAAGACAGCGGCGCTCTATTCGTATGTAGGCACTACAAAGAATGGGTGGTCTCTGCATCATTACACATTTCTCTTTTATTTTCCCGTCCTCACGCCACTTGCTTTTCTACTCATCGTATTTTTCATGCTGAACCATCTATCTCTTGTTCTGTTACACCTATTTGCTCCACCTACTTACATCTCAAACGGAGTAAAAAAAAATCACGTCCTCAAATTATATAAATTTACAGTTTTGTGGTCACTATGAGAGTTATCGTGCCACAAAACCCACTCATTTTCTTATCTATTTGTGGAAATAACGCTACCTCGAAGACAAAATGATATGCAAGTAATTACAGCACTACAAGGCTTTATATATAGGATGTTTATTAGGCAGTGGAATTGGAATACATTATAGTTAATTTGTGTGAGACTAGAGGGACAAACACACAATAAAATGTGAATAATTCCAAATCCGAAGACAAAGCTAGATTCCATGAGTTCTCTAGAAGTAATAGTGTTTATTAAAATTACCCATCGCTTATCAGACACCACCCATTTAAACCTCGTATATGGAGTCTCAAAGAGTGACTCATAATTTAATCAATAAACACTCTCAATTACAGCTAATCGCTGCGGGTTGGACGATCCGGGGATTGGTTCCCGTCCAGACCGGGCTCGAGGCCACCCTGCCCAACATTATTTCAGTATTCGATTTGTTACTACAATAAAACAAACGTGCTTCTTAGGGTCATTAGACATGTAATTTTCAAGGCCAAGTTTAACAAAACCTCGCACTGTAATGAAAGGCACATATTTAGAATAAATGCTTCGGAAACCAATTTTCCACACAGCCACAATAGAAGATATTAGGCACAAGCATCTACCTTAAACATAACTCGACTTGGTAGGTATATAGCTATAGTCTACACGTAATAGAGACGTGTACGTGTTGTATAAGGACCAAATCAAGCAAGATTAGCCGGACGTGACACGTGACACGCATACTGAGATTAATTCACACAAACTCTTGCTTGGGAAACCTGCACTGAAGATACCGCTTGGAAAATGTAAGCGTAGATGTGGGGGTAATACGAATGCTGACCTTTTAAAAAATTAGGATGGAAAGGTGTGGACTGGATGGATCCATGTGGCTCAGCGTACGAACAAGCAGCTGCAGCGAACGCGGTATTCACTACTGGAGTTCTATAAAGTGGGAGACTTTCTTGATTAGATGATACGGTAGAAACTTCTCACTAAGAATTCTGCGTCACGGAGTTCCTTTGTATATATACGCTGTTCTCCCCAAGCGTGCTACATTCCCGCCCATCTCGTCGTCTGTAATTTCATCAACGTGTAATTGGACACATTAATTTTTATTTTGAAGTGATGAATATTGCAGAAGGCTTCACACACACGTAGTATATCGTTTATCGATCACCGGACCACGGCGGATTTATCGCATAAGTGCAAACCGCCCCGGTATTCTGTAGTAGCTGCACTCCCGAGGTCGGTGATAAAAGGTACGCGCTGTACTTATCTTTGTTCTTTATTAATGGCGGTACCTAAAGGTTAAAATTACAACTACTGATCATGTCATAAATCCACGTATATGTTTAAATACTTAAATAGTAGAACAGATAACCTTGCAAAACAAAATGTTCTCGTAAGTATAATAATAATAGAGAATCCTTAATAGAACATGTTGTGATCTGAGTAAGTCATCTTTACGTTTTCCTGTAACGTAATAAGTTTTTGTACTTTGTCGTGAGCTGTGTGTCTATTGGATTGTGTTGCCAGTTCTGTGGGTGTCGTTTTGTGTTGTTATTTAGCTTTTTGTGAGCACTGTGTCAAAAGTTGGGTTTTTGGTAAAGGTGTACTTGTTTTTAAATGTTAAATATTCTGCTTCAGCACATGTAGCCCTCGGTTTACGACGGGGTTCTGTTTCTGGAATATCTGTCACAAATCAATCGCCATAAAATAAACCCCATTATACAATACAAGTCAATGAGTTTCGTTCCAACTCCACTCAGAATGGACATTTATTAGATTATAGGCATTAATATATTTAAAGCCCTGAAATATATTCTAGAAATATGCAGAACAGCATTGTAATGAATATAAATCAACTAAATAAACGTAAAATAACCAGCTACATCTAATAAAGTTACTCTTACTTACTCTGAAATGTTCGAAGCCCAAAACGAAAGTTTTTGTAAGCGCCACTGTAATGCCCCTGAACTGACTTTTTGACCGCGGCGTAATGCAGAGATTTTACTTCTCTGGTAAAGTCCCTGGTTAAGGAACTTGCCTCTCTTCTTTTTTTTGGGACACTGTCACATCCATTTGGCTTCAATACACTTGGCGAATCTTATTTTAGTCACTGAATGAACCTCATCCCTGATTGGCTTAGACGGTAGAGGGGGGAGTTGTCATTTCTGATTGGTTGTGCTGTTTCTTCACATCAAAGGCGGTATTTACATTTGCGCATTTAAAAATTTTTGTTTCTTTTAATATTTTTGGGCCTTTTCAAAATATTCGTTACTGTGAATCGTCGCAAAACAAACCGTCGCAAATCTAGGGCTACTTGTATTTCTTCATCATACAGCATAACAGTACGAAAACCACGCAAAGACCCCACATCAGTCACCCCTTCATCACTTCGAAATATTGCTACATTTACCATTCACACTGTGAGTATCTGTAGCCCCGCAGGATCGAAACAAGAAACTTCTTCTACTATAAATTTCAGTACTTAATAAATTCCTCCGTTAGTAATGTAACAAAAAGTTCCGTAAACATAAGCCTAGTATCGAACATAGCATTTGGCAGTCGTGCGTTTGTTACTCTGGGCAACAACAGGCTATAATTTTACAAGCTATGTGCTATATAAAGCTTCGTAAGTACCGCCGCCATCATCGGTGCCTGACGGCAATCTCAGCATTGTGTCGGAACTCTTTTGCAATAACAGCCATTTTACTTACATGCATCTAACCGGTTCATCATTTCATTATATTACAGTGCCTACGCTCGGTTGATTACAGGATGGAGTTAACTTCAATGTACATTTCCACTATAGTAATACTGAAGCCACGAAATACGACGGCGTTTATTTCACTTGATGAGGAACCAGCTTAGGCTCGCTTTACACCACCGTAGTGTGACCGCTTTCTGCCTTCTTAGCTACAACATACACACCGTAATGCCAGCATATAATAATGTGTAATTGCGTAAAATGCAGGTGCCGCATCCTTTACACGGTTCTTTTAGTCTGCCTATGCACCTTTGTGCTCGGAATGTTCAGGACAAAAATAACAACAATGCGTACTATATATATATATACACATATATGTACATAATTCAGTGTTTTTGTTTCACTGCAATAAACTACTAAAGACAGAGTACATCTTTCTAAACTATTTAAAAAGTGATATGAAATTTTAGCTTGTTGTATGCACTACTGCAATATAAGTATAAGATATCTGAACGATATTCAAGCTCTTGCCACGTGTTTATCAGCATGTGAGGTGTTATAAGCTCAACTGCTTCAATGATACGTTGTCTCAAATCAGCCAGATCTCGAACTTTTCTCCTGTACACAACGTCCT
>Ga0131853_10010306_pt1 | contig 17087 bp, 12 predicted proteins | sample TergutLab28metaG_FD_92764 | JGI IMG/M metagenome (GOLD analysis project Ga0131853, IMG submission 92764) | Labiotermes labralis P1 segment gut microbial communities from Petit-Saut dam, French Guiana - Lab288 P1 (version 2) (version 2) | ecosystem: Host-associated > Arthropoda: Insects >... | reverse complement strand
TGAGTGGACCCCGTTCCAGACCCACTACTACTCAGAAAATCTGGTAGCGCCGGGGATCGAACCCGGGACCTCTGTATCTGTAGCCAGAAACTCTGACCACTAGACCACAGAGGCGGTCCCACTCACCTCTATCTAGTGCTGAAAATACAAATGAAGGGAGCTATACCTCTTCTCCCCCTGTATGCCTTAATTGTATGGACAGGGACAACTGTACCTCTTTATAATTCTTGTTTATTTGATCACTCGATTTAATAAAGAAATTTTTGTGGCATTTAAGAATTATCAGACCTGCTGCAGAACAGAGACTATTTCACTTTCTGCTAACATGACTACAGCATACATTTGTCATCAACTAATTAAAAAAAAGCCTCTGTCTGACATTAATTATTCTTTACTAATAGTGATTTATTGGTTAATGAATTTTGAATTGTTTCCTGGTATTTTGCATTTGTGCAGTGGCGCTTTGATTTGTTAGGTTATGTATGAAAATTATCATGAAATTCTGGATGAACATCTGTTTGTAAGAAGACTGTTTTTGTTATGATATTATCACTCATATGTTAAATGTCTGTTTAAATTGTGGCGCAGAGCTATGACTGTGCAAGTGGCAGTGCCAGCAAGGTTATGACTAGTTCCAAAATTCAGATGGTTCCTGAAGGTTTGTGTGAGATAAACAAGAAGTTTTTTATAGTGGCCATTGGTAAGCACAAGCCTTCTAAATTATGTGTATGCTAAAGATTTAAGTGACTTGGGATATGACTCCATATTGATTGGTAATTACATTTTTGAGGTGCTTGCTGCTTGCATCTCAAATGTAGTTCAAGATTACTTCTCTGTCGTGGAGACACCAGAAGAAGGCTCTTCTGACTTTAGTAACCATTTGCAAACTGATATTGCATCATATCCTAGGAGACTTGAATCTTCATGAACGCTGCTGTGAGAAGCCCAGATTTTGTATTGTGCAGATGTTCTTTAATAAAATGTGAATGGTGAATTAACTTCTAATTAACCATGTAGCTGCAGAAGAGCTCTGTTAACTTTTAACTGAAGACACAGGCAGCAAATTCCTACGAAATGCTTGTAACTTGCTCAAGACTAAACAGATTCAGTACCATGATGATCATAACCTGAAAACTGAAATAATACATTGCCAATGACCATTATCAAAGTGATTTTTCTGTTCTCCAAAATGTCTGGTGCCTATGCAGTCTAGAGATTGTTTCCTCATGGGTAAAGTGAATTTGACCACTCACCTCAACCTAGTGCTGAAGTTCAGAATGAGTGGAGCTTTACCTCTACTGTCCACATATGCCTTCATGGCATGCACAGGGACAACTTCAACAAGGACTGTTAGTGGAATACAGGCTGACTGTACAGTCATGTATAACCTAATGTGTACAGCCTTTGTATTATGTGCAGAAACCATCTCCCTGTTCCGATTGCTTCCTATGTCTAGGGTTCAGATATCTTTCTTATGCAATTTTGTAATATTCTTAATTATCCTATTAGTTTTTCTGACTATGTCACTTTCGATTCATATATTTTCTTCATCACCCTGTTCTCAAAATATGTTATATTTGTGTTCTTCTTAATGCCATAGACTAATATTTAGATTCATATCAAACTCCAGGCCCGCTTATAGTTATGTATATTTTAATCTTGGTAACTTCATATAGTAGAGGTGAAAAGAAATGATTCTAAACTAAATGGTAGCAAACATTTGTCACATTAATTTGCTCTTAATTTATTTGTGAATGCAATTTTGGTTTGCCACTATCTTTCATAAACATTAAATGCTGTGACTTTTTCAAAATACTGTATATATTGGATATCTTTCTTTTATGACTTCGTTTACCTTCTGGCAGAGAGAGAGACATGAACTTGTATGAAGTTTTCTCTAAATTCACCACATTACTACTACTGCCACTACCACTTTATATTTATTATACTGTTGTTTTCAGATCGCACTCAATTTGATATTTCTGCACAACCTCACGAACGTGAGTCAACTCCACCAACTGTATGGACTAAGCCAAATGAGTTGGTGAGCAAAAAAGGTAAATGGACATCCTGGCACATAATTCCTCATGACATTCAGCATGTTTGGCTTGATTTAGTAGACTGTATCGTGACAATTTTTAAGTGGAATTATGGAGATCTTGTAACTTTCAAAGCACCAACAATTGTACATGCAAACCACTCTAAAGACTAGCCTGAAGATGGCTCTGTATATGAGCCAGAACATATAGCTAGAAATAAAACTAAGAATTCAAATAAATTGAGATTTGTGTATGACTATATAGTTTTATAATTTTCATAATATTACATATATATACCGTATCCTAACGGTATACGTGCCAAAATTATTTCAAGGCAATGTCATTTATGTGAACTTGAAGCTAATGATTCTTCATGGATGAGGTTATACTGTACTTTTAAAGTCAAGTACAGTATCCTGAAACTGTGACTGTTACTGTTGCACTTATTCAGGTACTGGTTGTAATTAAATTAGAACCATAGTGTGATACTAGCAGTTTGTCCTGTAGAACCTTACCTGTACCCATAAGCGGTAACTGTGAAATGTGAGTATAGAAGAAAGCCTTGTTAGGATAATAATCACATGAATCATAAAGAAATAGGGTGGGTGGATGTGGAATGGATTGATGTGCTTCATGTTAGGGATATATAGGAGGCTGTTGTGAACATGATGGTGAACCTCTGGGATGAATAACGTAGGGGGAATTTCTAGACTAGCTGAGGAGCTATTCATTTCTCAAGAAGAACACAGTTCCATGGAGTTAGAAGGACTCACTGCTACACTTTCATGAAAAATCCTTGTTTATGATGGAAATCAGATCATCCATAGACAGATGGTATTGATATTTAGAGTTATAGGGTGCTGTGAAAGTGGCCCTGTAATTGAATTTTATACTTTCTATGAATGCTTGTTTCACTGAGTATTTCTCTAAAAGGTGCAGTGAACAAACAGCCAGTAGCACTGTAATGATGAAATAAAGATTTTCAGTCACATCTATGTTTATGCTACTTTATGGCTACATGTTTCCTAATTTTTGTTAATACATCGCAATGGGATGTCACATGTAAACACATTTGACTGTTTTTATTGGGTATCCATTATCAAAAATTTAGGCAGTCAAGTGATTTATTGACTATTTAACCCCAACTCATATGAAAAATTATCAGTAATGATATGAATGTCCGGAACCAAGTGTCAGATTATGTAATTTCAGATCCCAGAGGAACATGTACGTCAAGAAGACAACAAATTTCTGTAACACCTGGACCAGTGGTTATGTCCATGATGTCAGTGGAATGGTAACTTACTTCTCACATGTTACAGGGACTACTGGACAACTTATAACTTTGAATGCCAATTATTTCCATATGCCTACTGTGACAAACTGGCATTTGTATCAGTACCGTGTCAGCTTTGCACCAAGTGAAGATAATAAGGCTGCTAAACATTAAATGGTTCGTGATCACAAGGAAAAGCTTGGAGGATATTTGTTTGATGGCACTATGCTCTACACCTCTTACATATATGATGAAAATGTGAGTCTGAGTTTCTTTCTGTTTATTATTTGTATCATGATATTAAAATTTATCAAAAGGTAAAGTTCACCCTAGAACAGGCCACAAAGGCCCAGAGGGGGAGTAGAGGTATAGCTCTACTGTTTCTTTAACCTCGGTGCTAGATGGGGGTGGGTGGTTAACACCACACCCTGGCCGCTTTACCCCTAGGAAAGACCTGGTACCCATTGTATAGGAGGCTGGGTGGACCCCAGGGCCAGTCTGGATTGGTGCAGAAAATCTTGCCACCACCGGGATTCGATACCTGGACCGTCCAGCCCGTAGTGAGTTGCTATACTGACTGAGCTATCCTGGCTCCCAATAAAATTGATCAGCTGAACTGTAATCAGACTGAAGCGACAACTGTCAGGAAGAGTTAATGGGTGTAAGGATTCAAAAAGGGACTTCAGGTTTCAAAGTATGGTAATATTTGTTCTTGACACCTGCAAGAGAAACAAGAAAGGAGTTTTCCACAAACCACAACACCTCTGGCATATTTGCATAAAGTCAACCAACGAACATGGTACCCTAGTTAACAAATGTAACAACATTGACCGTCGGGTCATTGATGACCTGGGTAACTAAGATAACAGTGGTAACAGAAAGTCAATGTACACATTTGTAACCAAATTTACAATTATCTATATTCTGTGCAGTAAAACAAGTCAGCATATATAAACTCAGCAACTGCACTATACTTACATACAATGATTTACAAACATATGTAAACCTCTTAGATCTCCCAGCCCTTTTTGACCATCCAAAGAGAGGTATTTGACAAAGAAAAAAACTTTATTGGCTATTTGAGTCATAGATGCACAAGAATAGGGTTAAAATACAAATATAAAAATGGTTAAAAATTTGGAAAGGCATAGAACAGAACATATATCATAACAGTTTTTACAATTTTATTATTTGTATTTTAACCTGTTATTGCACACCTGTGACATAAATAGTCATTAATGTATTTTTCTTTGTTGAATACCTCCCTGAAGATGGCTGAAAAAGGCGGAAACCTGTAGGAGGTTTACCACATGTTTGTCTATCATTGTATCTAATTATAGTGCAGTTGTTGAAATGTATATGTATGGTGATTTGTAAGCAAGTTGACTATAACCACTGGACAAACAATATTTATGTTGGTAGTCCACATGATCATGTTAACTGCAGTAACAAAAGTAGGTATCAATGTATGGAGGTATTCGTATAAAACATTTGTAATTTTTGTCCAGTTGTAAGCACAACTGGAATACAGTTACATATTTTCATTAAGATCTATAATGTCAATTTTCGCACAAATCACTCTTGTTCATTTGAGTTGTGTCATGTGGACAGATAGACAGAAGGATGGATGGCTAGAGGGAAGACATTGCCAAAATAATGGTTACGTTTTTCAGTTGTTTTTTCAACATGCCTATACATGTCTGTATCTGTTCCAAGAAGAGAGTGTGTTGGTGATGTGGTCAGTGTATGATCAAATTCAAGTAGGTGTGTATCTATACTGCCAGTACATGGTCAGGTCGTAGTGATAAATCTGTACTCATTATGCCTTTAATAGAGGAAAAGCCTCTGGTAACATTTAGGTTAAGATGTCTTTTTTAAGATTTGGTTTGTTGTGTTTGATGTGTTGACAGTAAAGAATAACCAGTACTGTTGAGTCAGAGTTAAAACCATTAACCAGACTTTCTCTATTGGTCTGAAACATCTGAGATGGTCATAATTATTTGTGTGTAATAAATGGTTTTCTCACAAAGATATTGTGATAATTGGAATTATTTATTCATTGTCTTGACACAGTCACTAATAAAAGTTGCCACATTTCACTCTGCCTTTATTGCAGTAGCACACATTAAAGGAAAAGAAATTCAGCCACACTAGATACTGTAAGTGTTGCTCATACACTAAGAAATTTTCTATTTTGTATATATATATAAAAAAAAAAAGATACACCAACTTCTCACTAGAAGTATTGAAAATAAAAGTTGGCATTCCTGTACTTTATTAGAAATACGCTGTTTTTGTTAGTTAACTACACATAGTAAGATAAAGGAATACTATAAGTCATTTTTGCACAGCATATAAACCTATGAGCTATTTTGTGTTGAGAATGTTTAGTTCATTATAATGTATTTAAAAATGTTTAGTTCGTTATAATGTATTTAAAACTGCAGTTGGGTTTGAAATAATTTTTGTTCGTTTATTAAGTTCAGTGATCAACCATTCCTACATTTGCTTTTCAGACAGGCACACAGATATTCCATATGATTTATTAGATCAATTACCACACTCATTTTTATTGATTGGCTGCTTTGATTACTTTCCTGGACTACGGTCTCTAAAACCTATCAGAATGTTTAGAAGTTGGCCCATTCTCTGGAGCAAAATAAGCAACATAAACAAAAGATAGGACTATTGAAGTTTCAGCAGTGCAATGTCTTCATTTTCTAAAATTTTTTTTTGTAACATTATTCAGAATGTGAGTTTTGTGATTAATCAGTGAACCCAGATGTATGTGAGCAACTTAACTCCTGAATGAACTGTAATGATATAACTGAGCTTTTTTGATGATTTTACAGTACTCCTCAATTGAAAAGATATCTCCTTAGTACATACACAAATGTTGAATCTATGTAATCTAACAATCAAGCATCCTGGAAAATTTAGCTCATGTTAGCACATGACAAGCAAGCTGCCTAATTAAATTACACTTATTGCATACAAAAATGTTATACAGGAAGACTTCTTTTATAACATTTTTGTATTGATATGCCTTATGATGGCCTAACTACAGGCCGAAACATGTCGCAGACATGTAAAGGCACATTTTGAATTAAAATGAACCTGCGTTGTGTACAATGAAGTAAATGTGGTTTATTTAGTTATTAACACAAAGGGATGGCTTCCATAAATATAAACAAGCTGCGTAACTCTCATACAGCACACAATTTTCTGTTAACTAACTGAGAACCAAACCACAGATGTTACACTGTATGGTTTCAGCCAATGGAACTGACTTCAGCCAGACCCTCAGATGGTGCCACTTTTACTGTCACAATTCAAAGAACTGGTGTTCTAGCATTTGGTGATCGTCAATATATGCAGGTTTTTAACATTCTGATGAGGCACTGTTTACAGAAATTGCAACTCCAACAGGTGAGTGATAATGTAAATAAGAACTTTGACCTTGGTCTTAATATTCTAAAAACGAAAGACAGACTTGTGTCCTCTCATCATTCCTGCAGCTTTGCATATGCAATGTGTGTGCGTGCACGCATGTGTTTGTGTGTGTGTGTGTGTGTGTGTGTGCATGCACGTGCATGCATGCACACACATATCTGTCACTGACTATTATAACATAATTTGAAATCTGCAATTAATTACAATGACTGTGAACTTGTGTACAGTTAAGGCAGGGCAGTGAGGTGAAATGATGGGATTATATGTATAAAATTTAATAGCATGTGAGCTTGCACTGCTGGACACAATCAATAGAAATAGGTTACTAAATGTATGTGCATTAATTTAGATTTAGTGCTGGCCTCACTCTGTAGACTCACGTGTCTACATGTTTAACACAGATGGAAGGAGCAGTTGTAAATCACTTAACAGTAACTGATTTGAAGTAGGGAGATATGGTTAAAAACATGACTTCAGAGGAAGATGCTTCCAGAAGTGAGATGTAAGCAGTAGCATGATTCATGATGCAGACAGGCAATGAGAATGAACCTGTAGCTGTGAGGAGCAGTAGTGATGATAAGGCCTCTGCAGACCCTGCAGTTTGTGGGTTTATTGGGGGGGGGGGGGCACCCATACCAATATTTGTTGTCGGTTCTGTCAAACTGGATTCCGTTCTTCAGACAGAAGGCAGTATTCTGGAACCTTGTTATGAGATCTGGGAGTAACTTTGACAGTAATTACAGGGGGCCTCTGACTGGTTTTCTGTTCTGCTGTCACCATGGAAAATCACAACTTACAAAATGTTACAGAAGCCCCAAGACTAGGAAGTGACTTGTTGTTTGGTCATTTCATGGGCTGTTCTATGCATGATAATGGTGTCACGTTCTGGCAGGCTGATTAGCCAAGTATTTGTTATATCAGTGTGGAACAATGATATGTATTCCTGTTCTTTGTGGCGCTGCGGCCCAACGTGGGTCATGACCTCCTCATTCATGACATTTCTAGATCACACACAATGACTCAGCACAATCGTTAGGACTCCTCTGGAGCTCGTCACATGTATTCCTGTACTGTGTGATTTTGTCAGTGTGTCTGCCCATGAATACCATTTTATGTGTGTGTGTGTGTGTTGCAGTATTTCAGTTGATTTTTGTTACCTTGGGCATGTTATTTTAGGTTGGTAGCCACTACTATGACCCTAGGGAAAGAATTGTAATTGATTTTCATAAGTTGGATCTGTGGCCAGGCTATGTGACATCCATTCGGCACCATGAAAACGAAATATTGCTGTGTGTTGATCTCACACACAAAGTGATGCGGCAGGAAACTGTATATGACTTCCTGCAGGAATGCTGTAAGTTCCAGCATGCCAACTATCAGGTAATTATCAAGAGTCTGGCTTCACGTCACCCCCAATTTGTCCTTTTTAAAAATGAGTCACAGTGGAACTGTATACTGAGGCCACAAGTAGAAGAGCTATAGAATGAACCCCCTTGCACATCTCTGCCAAGCCAATTCCCCTCCAGCCTACTTCTCTATATTCTTCTGCAGCTTTAGTAGTCATTTTGTCAACACAAATGCTGGTAGCAATAATAATGTGTTAGACTTTAGTAGCAGCAAGCACTGTGTGCTGGTTAATATATACCAGATATGCCTAAGAACAATATAACAGATAGTAGAGAGATGGAAATCTGAAGCACATTGGCTCATCATCCTCAGTGGTTAAGGGACTTTCTTCTCTGGCCAATATGTAGTTAAAAATAAATAACAGGATTAATCAGAACGCAACATTAAGCAGTAGCATAGGGTGAATCAGAGAAGTTTTCAGTACCAAATTGAGTTATTTTGCCTCTTGTGTATGTCTGCTGCTTTACACATATATGAATACAGCATTGTCAAACTGTAATTTGGTGATGATAAATATGACTGTTGCAGGACTCATTCAAAGGTAAAATCGTGGGGAGTATTGTACGTACTGATTACAACAATGAGACATACCGAGTAGATTATGTTGATTTTTCTGCAATCCTGAATCTGTGTTTTATTGGAAAGGGAAAACTGTATCCTTCATTTCTTATTATTTTCAGGTTAGTATTTTATAACACATAGAGTGCTGTCTTATGCTATAATAATGGCATTTTAAATAATTTAGTTTTAACCAAAATGGTTCACTGTTTAGGTGTAGTTGTCCTGTCATGGTCCAACACAGTCTTGCTTTGTATATTGAGAATTTCCTAGATGTTTTGTTGATATTTCATAACATGTGTTATGGGCCTAGTTATGTCATTATCAGTACTTAATTGAACAAAAAGATTGTAAACCACTGTACAGATGATTAAGTTAATATTATTCTGTTAAAAGGCCTCATCAACCTTCAAGTAGTAAAGTCTAACAAACAATATATGTTTATTACACAATTACTTTGTTGTCATAAATGTGTCAGCCATGTGTTCCATTTTCGGCTTGATTTTCATTAAGCCATTATCAAGAAAGAAATGGAAAGTTTACAAGATGCCTTTATTTAACTTTTTGCTCTCTAACACAGAAATATCAACTGAAAATAAGAGACATATCGCAGCCAATGTTGGTGTCAAGACCAAAGAAGAATCACAGCCATAGTGGTAATGACAACTTAATCTACCTTGTACCAGAGCTGTGTCGCATGACCGGTGTGACAGACAGAACGAGAAAACATTTTCCATTAATGCAAGACTTGATCAAATGTACCCGCTTAGGTCCATCACAACGCGTGGAGCGGCTGCAAAAATTCAATAGAATTCTTAAGAGTCACAGTGAGGTGAGTTTTTCAAATTAATCATGTACAGGGAATATATTTAATCATGCTCATGTGGGATCCCAGATGACTTTTAAGTCACTGATGATTGAAATAAATATTTGCACAACATTTCACAACCTTAGTTTTAAATATTTTTATTGTTTGATGAAACTAGCTTGACTAGCTAAGACAGTCTTTGTAGAGGACATCCTGTTGTGTTATTAAACCAAGAGACAACAAAATAGTATTTTGGTTCCAATCAACACAGCAGTACTTTATTTTATACTTTTCCCTTGATGACTACATGTTTCAGTCACTGGACCATCATCAGGTGTATGGGATCCCATATTACATGAACATTATTTGCACTGCATGTTACCTTATTCTAAGTTTTGTAAAGATGGCCTGATGATGGTCAAGGGGCCAAAACATGTAGTCGTCAAGGTAAAAATAAAATAACGTACTGTTGTGGTGACTGGAACCAGAAACTATTTTGTTATTTCTTAGTTTAATAACACAACGGGATGTCCTCTGCAAAGAAGGGTTCTTGTGTGGCTCTGACTGCATGTCTGTAGTTTGACAAGCTATGTTGCCTTATTTATGGAGGCTTTTGATGCTGCAATTTGAAGAACCAGCAGGGACAGAAGAATTTTTGGGGGTTTCTTCCATTCAAGTGGAAATGACTTTGAACTTTCTTCAGTCAAAACATGATATTTATGTATTACCTTTTTGTCCACTGCTGAATCTGTCACTGAAATTTTTTCTGTTATTCTGTATATTGTTCTTTTACATGCCACTGTTGACAATGTTTTCTTTTTACAAAATTTTTGGTTACATTTTTCCATGACACATGCTTTTAAAATGTACTACCAATCAACAGTTGTTGTTCAGCTAATTTTACAAATTCATTAAGACCCGCAAGTTATGATTAACAAATGACTAGGCTCTCATGGTTTTGCTCAGATTTCAATGGTGATAACACAGTTACAGGACAGGACCGTATGTTCCAAAGGTCAAAAACATGACAAATCTACTGCCATGTAGAACATTCAATAGGAAGACTTAATGCCCTGGTCACTTTACCTCCAGAGAAAGAACCCCTACACCCAATGAATAGGAAGCTCATTGAATAGCAGAGCCAGTCTGACTTTTTGAAGAAAAGAAGAATCTCTATCCTCCACTAGGTGTTGAACCCTGGATTGGACAGCCCATAACATAGTTGCTATACTGAATGTGCCTTTCCAGCTCCATAAAAGAATTTAGTATGAGTAATAAATAAGCTTATATAGTGAGTCAGTATGTGTTTGCTTGTGGTCAATCAATTGTTTATTGTTAGATCTCATCAGAGTTGGCATCTTGGAACATAAGTATGTCTGAAACGCTGGTGTCACTTACTGGGGGGTACCTTGCCACAAGAGAAGATCATCTTCGGCATGCGGAAAGGAGAAGGAAATGCGGTATGTGGTGCAGGTTTAATGAATGACTGGACTAAGGAGATGAGTGGTGAGTACGTGGCACTCTTTTAACCTCTCATATTCATGTGAGGAATTTTACTGTATTGCCAATTTTGCTTTCAAATCTACTGGAATTCCTGTCTTGATGGTAAGAGAAAATTTAATGTTCCTGTGTTTTTCCTATTCTGTACCCTTAGTCACAGAAAATAACACATGTGAAAGAATTTTGACCTTTAGTGTTTGGGCTTTTGAATTGAGTTTGCTTACTCTTGGCCAGAGCACTAGTGAACTCTCAGGGCACATCAGTGGCAGCCCATAAATTAACATCATAATAAAGTTACAAAAACAGACACCTGTAAGACACCATCAGCAGAGCATTATAATACACTTGCTGCATCATCAAAATATAACTACATTGCACAAATGACCAGCATACAATATTTGGTCATGGACCTTCTACAAAAGTGTACAGCAAGATGATCATTGCATTAATTGTTCATGCACGTGTTTGACATAAAAGAGTTCATAGGGTCAACATTCTATGAACCCAACACTGCGTGAAAGATACTAGGAGACACTTCTTCCTGTATACACAGTCTTTATACAGTACACATAAAATTTTAGTCTTTTAGCTTTTCTGTTATCATGAATAACAATCTTTGTCACATTGCTACAATAGCTCTACATATGTGCCTGATGATGGTACTGTGGTATGAAACACCTAACAGTGTGTATTTGTATGTCTTTTTAATAAAGTAGGGTATGGGGTATTATAGTCGGTATAGCGACTAACTGCAGGCTTGGGTGGTTCAGAATTTGGACCCTGATGGGAAAAAGAGATTTTCTGTTCTCCATGCCCATCCAGACTGGCCCTGGTCCCACCCAGCCTTTTATATAGTGGATACAAAAGGTCTTTCTGAGCATAAAGTGGCTGGGGTGTGGCATTGGCCACTTACCTCCATATAGCACCTAGGTTAAGAATAGGTGGAGCTGTACCTCTACTCCCCCTCTGTGCTGGAATGGCATGTTACAGGGAGACCTTTACCTTTTAATGAAGTTGTCACAGACTGACACATGTAGTACTGAATTGACAAAATACAACATGAGGCACAAACAGTATAATTGATCACTATCTTGTTGCAGTGAAACCAATGCTCACAATGCAGCAGGTGAACTCTTGGGCAGTAGTCTTTCCCAGCAATATGAAGCTTCATGTTAAAGACTTTGTCTTAGCCTTGAAAGTGGCAGCAGCCAAAATGGAATTACGACTGCCACAACCTTATGACAGGGAAATCAATGATGACCAAACTGCATCCTACATGGAAGCTCTGAAAAATGCAGTATTAACTTGCAACCCCAAACTGATTCTGGTGGTGGTCCCAAACAGCCGACTAGATCGATACAGGTATGTGAAGATCATGAAAAGTCTTGACTTGTAGATGACTAAGTAACTGAGACATAAAACCTACAATGTGTTGTTTGTTGACAGTGCCATCAAGAGGAAATGCTGTGTTGACATGGCAGTACCCACGCAGGTGATAATTCACAAGAATATAATCAGAAAGAATGTAAAGTCTGTTGCAACCAGGGTGGCGCTTCAGATAAACTGCAAGCTTGGAGGAGCACCCTGGACACTTGATATCCAGTTGAAGGTGTGTCTATATTTTATTTAACTGAATATAATATACCCTGCATATGAGGTCATCCCTCTTTACAATCTTCAGTTTTCAGAAAAACACCTATAAAGAATATATTAGTTTTGTGTGCTATTATTACTTCCCCTTCCATTTTGTAGATGACAAATTAGGTAAAACATTCTTGTCATATATTTGTTTAAATATGGTGTTTCTGTCAAGTGACTGGGAGCTTCAGTCTCCTTTTGTTTAACATATGGATGTAGGTTGTCTGTGTTGTAAATTAAAAAAACAAAACATTACACTTTGCAATTCATGGTCATATTGTAACTGTCACTTCAATAGAAGCTGAATAACTTACAGGTTACTTACAAAATCTGTTGAAGAATAAAAACCCAACTAGATGTCACTTGTTATATTTACTTTACTTCTTAGATACTCAACATGTTTCAGGCATTAATATGGCCATCTTCAGGAGTTTGCAACTGTGCTGTTGAACTACCACATTGGCTATATTGTTCTGCAATGATGGAGATGTTAGCATTAGCGTAATTTTGGTGTTTAGTGGTGTGTGTTTGGTGTGATATGTTTTGTCACTTTGTTGTGGCTAGTAATGTGTGTCTGTTGATTTTAACCATTGTGATCTTTTGCGGTTGCTCGTAATGTTTTCTTATTATTGGATATGGAATATGATGTGCTGCTAGTGTTCGTTGGTGCTGTGTATCTGAGATTGTACATACCTTGGATTGCTGTGTGTTGGAGTTACGTCTCCATCATTGCAGAACAATACAGCCAATGTGGTAGTTCAACAGCATAGTCACAAACTTCTGAAGATGGACATATTAATGACCAAAACATGTTGAGTATCTAAGAAGTAAAGTAAATATAACAAGTGATATCTAATTGGTTTTTTATTCTTCAACTATCACAATGATGCACAATCCAATAAACTTCAGATACAAAATCTGTATTAATTGCATCGGTTATTTATCATTCAGCTGAGTCATTGTGACAGGGTCTTCCTTGAGTATCTGGAAAGTATTTAGATGGTCAAAAAAATGCTCCCCTTTCATGGAATCAAAATGCTCCTTACCGTATTTTCTGAGGTCTATTCTTTTGATGCTGTCTTATACTATTTGGTTCATTTCCCATCATCATGATCTAATTGTCAAAGATGCAGTTTAATATCACCCTTCTAGTCATGCATGTTTCTCCAAAGTGATCCCTCCTCATGAGGTTTTTAAGCAAAATGTTGTAAATATTTCATGTTAATTTCAATTAAAAAATGGGCGAAGTTTGCCCTGTCCACACCATTAAGGCATACAGGGGGAGTAGAAGTATAACTCCACCCATTCTTAACTTCAGCACTAGATGGCTTCACACCCCCACCACTTTACCCCTGGAAAAGAGACCCTGTGCCCATTGAATAAGAGGCTCAATGGTACCGAGATCCGGTCAGGACATACTGGGGAGGGGAAAAATCTCTTGCCCATTCCAGGATAAAAACCTAGACCATCCATGTACTATCATGGCATCTGCTTGGAGGATTTGGGGAAAAACACAACAGTGCTATAAACCAGTCAAATGAATAACAACACAGAAAACAGTGAAGTCAGTTATTTAACAGTAAGTGTGTAGCTGCTGGGTGCCACATCTAGGCATCCACCATCTTGTCTTAGTTTTCTTACTCTGTACAGTACCAAAAGTGCATCAAATAAAGTGTGAAAAATTTTGTGTTTCTTTCTTTTTCTAGGCATATTATGCAATGTCATACATTGAAGGATCAGTGTTGAACATGTATTTCACTTGTGCAGATGTATTTGTGCTTTGTTCAGCTTGCACTATTTTGTATGTCCATTATCTCCCGTTTGTATGATATGATGTCTGTACAGGTTACTGAGTATGCAGAATGAATAAAAGAATGAAGATTCATGTCTTCTGGGATGTCATGCCATGTCCAAGGACTGCTAGGCCATGACGGTGGAGGCAGAATGCTCCTCCAAATGTTGGTAACTGTTTACAGTTGACATGGCATAAATATCAGAAGACATGGATCATCATCAGCACTGCTGTGAGGACCTTAAACCTTGAAAAAACAAGGATGCTTTTATAGTACAGTATGATTTAGAGCAGGGGTCTCAAACTAAATGGATAATCTTGAAATTTCAGACAGGCTGCATGTAATTTTAAGCCCTAAAGATGGGATTTACATTAAGATTAAAATGCCATTAAGAATATCTTGTCCTTTAATAATCAAATCAAAATATATTGTAATGATTGAATTCAAAATTTCATTGCAATGTTATTGCTTGTTGTTAACATATATTTTGTGTTACCTTCTACGGGTAGAAAATCTTTTTGAGCCGTCATGCCTGTGATGAAAAACATCATAAATAAAACATTTATTGACACTGAGCTGTACCGCATTCTGTAATTGGAGGAAGTAAGATAAGTGAGAGTACCATGTGATATGAACTGCTGGGCAGCATGTTTGAAACCCTTGATGCAGGGTGTTGTTTTGAAGTGCAGTGTTTTTGTGACAGATGAGCATTATGAAAGGAGACCTTAAATTTATTTCAGTAATAAACTGCTCATCACCAGTAGGTACTCTTCTGTATATGGAGCAATTGGTCTATGTCGTGCTGAAAAGAATTCTTCTTCTTCCATTGGCACTACAGCCCACTGTGGGCTTCGACCTGTCAAATAATGTACTTCCTTTTTTTCCTATCTGCCACCAACTCTCCATCTTCTCACTCCCAGCACTTGAAGATCTCTTTCTACTTCCTCTTTCCATCTTTTCCTCGGTCTTCCCCTTCTTCTCGTCCCTTCCAGTTCTTAAGTGAAGATCTTTTTGGGCATCCTATCCTCCTCCATTCTCTCTAGTTGACCAAACCAGCTTATCATTTGCGCTTTTATCCATTTTACTGTATTTTCTCCTTTGTTCATCTCTTCTAGTTCTCGATTCGTCTGACTTTTCCAGTCCCCGTTTTCATGTTTAGGACCATATATTCTTCTAAATATTTTCCTTTCAAAAATTAACAGACCTTGTTCTTCTTTCTTCATCAACGTCCATGCTTCCTCTCCATACGACACTAACGGTCTTATTAGTGTCTTGTATAATATAATTGCTGAAAACAATGGAATTGTGAAAAATTACTTAAATATATATACATTGTCATTAAAAGTATAAAACGTTATGTTATCAGTAAAATTTCATATTATGTTAAAAAATTTCGAATAATTAAAAAGTATTTAAGAAAATCCAATAAGTCCTTACGTATAGCAGAACTGTTGTACATACCGTTTTTGTTGGCTGGCTGCTAAGAGGATCAGGGTAGAGGTTAATTATCAAAATAAATTGAAAGTAAATAGTGCATCCTGTTGGTTCTTTTTGCACAAATATATCACGATGCACAGTCCACAAAACATTAAGAGACCTTAAACTTTTTCAGAGAACCCCTGTCATTCCTAAATGAATAAGGCTGTCATTATCATAATCAAATTAGAGAATATTCTATGTATCCTGCAGGACTTGATGGTGGTGGGATTTGATGTGCACCCTGATAAAAATGGGTTGTCAATTGGTGCTTTCGTGGCCTCTCTGGATAGAAACATGAGTCGGTACTTCTCAGCAGCAAGGTATCATAGCACGGGCGAGCAACTCAGCAAGGAGTTGTCAATCAGCATATGCGGTGAGTAAATAATTTCAGTAATGGGTATTATTAACGTAGATTATTCTGTAACATGGGAGCAGGCATAGTGTAGTAAGTATAGTCACTAAACTGTGGGCTGAGTGATCCAGTGTTAAATCCCATAGCAGAGTGATATTTGTTCTTCTCCAAAATGACCAGACTGGCTCTGGGGTTCTTTCTTTTGGCATAAATCAGCTGCTATTTGAAGCTGAACACTCACCACCTTCTGCTGTTGAGGTTAAGAATGAGTGGAGCTATGCCTGTGCTCTCTCTGTGCCTTCATGGTATGTACAGGGAAGAATTTATGTCTTTTATTCTGTAATATGGAATGTTACATATGTGAAGTGAAGTGAAGTGAAGTGAACGAAGCAAAGTAAAGTGGAATGACGCGAAGTGAAGTGCACAGTATAGGGAAGGGGGGGGGGGACGAGTCTTTATGGAAAAGGTTTATAGGAGTAGTAAGTGATGAGAAGTGAAGGACTGGGATGAAAGCGTGAGTGAATTAATGATCGGGGGAAAAAAAAAAATCACAATAAACTGAACACAGTACTCTCTTACTTGGGTGTTTTTACCTTCTGTACATGTTGTATTCTAATTTGTCTCGCATGTATTATTGCTAGTTTTAAATTGTGTTGTGTGTAATTGTTTTTGGTTGGTCGTGTGTATTGTTGTAGTTGTCTTGTGTGTATTGTTGTCATCTTATGTGTATTTGTTGTACTGTGTGTGCATTGCTGTTTTTTTTTTTTGTACTTTAGATGCCGGA
>Ga0131853_10010305_pt1 | contig 17087 bp, 15 predicted proteins | sample TergutLab28metaG_FD_92764 | JGI IMG/M metagenome (GOLD analysis project Ga0131853, IMG submission 92764) | Labiotermes labralis P1 segment gut microbial communities from Petit-Saut dam, French Guiana - Lab288 P1 (version 2) (version 2) | ecosystem: Host-associated > Arthropoda: Insects >... | reverse complement strand
ATTCGCCTGCAAGCATTCCCGATAAGCGGCATGATGCCTTTTTGGCTGGAAATGCTGGGCATTGGTGAGGGGCTTGAGCCTGTGGAGGAAATTCCACCGTCCTTGGTTGGCAGCTTTGCGAGCCTAAACATTTACAGCATGGAAGACCTTCTTGCAATGGAATTTTTGGACTACAGCCAAAACGTTATCATGACTGTGCCTGGACAAAGCGAACGCCGCATTATTGTTGGCGCACATTACGACAGCCCAAACAGCCCCGGCATTAGCGACAATGCATCCGGCGTGGTAACTTTGCTGGAAACTGCATACCGTATGTTGGGCGTGGAGCATTACTACACCATCACATATATTTTCTTTGGTGCGGAAGAGCTTGGGCTCTTGGGTGCATTCCATTATGTAGAGCAGTTAACGCAAGAAGAAATTGATAATATTGCATTGATGGTAAACGTCGATGTTATCTTTGACGGGTTTGAATTGTTTTTTGGTGCAGGGCTTTTAGATTTTGAAAACGGCGGCGAAACACAAAACAGTGCGACCCAAATGCTTATATCTTTGGCAAGCGAACTAAATACGTTATTCAACTTAGAGCTTATCCATGCACCGGGCAGCGTTTTTGTTTCCAGCGACCAATTGGCGTTTTTGCCCACAGGCGCACCCATTCTTGTGTTTTGGGCTGTGCAGGGCATGAGCTTTGAGCATATGACAGGAGATTGGGAGCTTTCCGAAGATGTTGCAGACACATCACTATCCGCACAACGTGCAGCACTTATACAAGCACTTTTGGACAGCGAAGCAACGCTGTACGATTTAGCAGAAGAAGCCGATATTCTGCTTATGTGGATGTCTATACTTGCATCAATAACAGAAGAAATGATGCTTAGCGATATAGAAATGATGCAAGACATGCTGGATACGCTTGATGACGAAGCGCAGCTTGCGATATTGGAGTACCAACTGGAGTTACTTAACGTTGTACTTGAAATTATGGCACATCCAAGCTTTGCGGCGTTTGTTTTAGAGCATATTGGCGAGATAGCACCGATGGAGCTTGAAGCTATGTATGCAGGCATTGGCTGGGGATTGGTGTTGCATACGCTAAACGATAACTTGACATATTTGAATGAAAACTTCCCGGGGTTGATTGAACGGGCGTTGGATGCGTACTTGCTGTTTTTGGAAGCGGTGTTGACGCTGCCGGAGGGTAGTTTAGAGTAAATTACAAAGTAAAAAAACACATCAAGCCGTTAGGAAGCCCTAATTGCTTGGTGTGTTTTTGCAATAATATATTTAAAGGAGAATTCTCATGTCAAAATTTTCGCAGTTTTCCCACTCAATGAATATGCGTGTAGAGGTTACTCACATCTTATCAAAGCTTAATGAAGAGGGATTATTTAAGAACGGCTATGGCATACCAAAATTTGAAGCATATCTTGTTTTTGTAAATAAAAATGCTGAGAGTTATTCCTGCACAATAAAAAATTTCACACACACAGTTTCCTCCTTTGACTGCGCTCATGAAGATTTCGATAAGATACTGCAAAAAAAAATTAAAGAAATATCAAAATTTAACAAAGGATATTGTCGAAAGATAAATGAGGATGAAAATGAATGTATTATATTTGCATGTGCATGGACAGATGACTTCTTCAAGCATCGAGTACCAACGGACATCTTCCTTGACTTTCTAAAACATATCTATTCTATTTATTTAAAAACTGAATCTCTCGATTTTTCTGCTATTGATAGTTTCAGAAAATATGTTAATGAATTTTTCTTTAAGCGTCATGGTTTCTATTTAAATGTCTTTGACCGCATTGCCAGTATGCCAAATGAGAAAAGGGGATGTTATGGAAAGATATATTTTACCCAAAACTCTGATAAGATTGAAAAGGATAATACCTTTATTGATTTAAATTTATCACAGCTTAGTGTTTTATCATATCCATCTGCTGTAAATATTAGAAAATTACTAGAACTTACCACAACAGAAAATTTGTTTTTACTTATTGAAGGTGTAAAAGTAACAGGTATATTTCAAAAAAACGAAAATAACATTGATGACTTAAACGTTGTTAAGTTTGAAGGCTTTGGCAATTGGACATGGAGTATCATAAAAGAAGGAAAAGAAGTAGAAGTACTTTCTTCAAAAGGAGGTGCATATCTTTTTCCGCCAATGGTAGACTACAAGGATGCTCATAAAACAAAAATAAAAGAAACATTACAGTGTATTACTTTTGATTTAGACATCCTATTTAATAAATATAAGCATGGGGCATTGTTGATATTGTCTGATGAAGCGAAGATAAACGCTGAAATCGAAAGATTACATGAAAAAGCCAGGTGCATTCCTATATCCGAAACATCTGCCACAACAGAGTTATTGTCTAGCTTTTCAAACATTGATGGTGCTATTTTGATTGATACAAATGGAAAAATACGTGCTATCGGGGCAATCCTTGATGGTGAAGCAAAGGCAATAGCTAAAATTTCCAGAGGAGCTAGATACAATTCCGCAGCAAATTATATTGCTAATGTAACATCAAAAGAAAACCCGCTTGTTGCAATTGTCATTTCTGAGGACGAAACTATAGATGTCTTGTCTTGAAATGGCTTAACAATTAAGTGTAATATCAAAAGATGGTGAATATATGAGAGAAGCAACAAGCGAAGACTATACATCGAACTTTTTCAAAAAAAGCTATAGTAATATAAGTTGGGATAATAAAAGATTATCATAATTACAAAATTAAAATGCGCCAACACATAGTAGGCGCATTTTTTTATACTAATATATCACATACTTTCGGCAATAACCCCCGCCAACGCATCAATCTCATCCAACTTCTCCGGCTTTACTGCCGACTTGATATTAATATCCCCAACAAAAGTGATATTCTTGCACTTTTCAAGCTCTGTACGCATTAGCCTGCCGCTTGCCGCTGCCCAAGAACCGTTTTCTATCAATGCCACGGTGCGGTTTTGAATATTGTGCGCTACTAGGTCGGATATTACGGCTTCCATGGTTACAAAAATGCCCATGTTGTAGGTTGCAGACGCAAAAACTAGATGGCTGTACTTAAACGCCTCTGCAATAATTTCCGATGGCGGCGTAACGGACACATCGAACATAACGGTTTTGATGCCCTTGTCCCGCAGGCGGCTGGATAAAATTTCTGCAGCGTTTTCGGTATTGCCGTAAATGGAGGCATAGGCAATCATAACGCCTTTTTCTTCGGGTTCGTATTTGCTCCATTGGTCGGTAGGGTTTATTATTTCGTGCAAGTTTTTACGCCATACAAAACCATGCAGCGGGCAAATACGCTCGATATCTAGCCCCGCTGCTTTTTTTAGCAGGGCTTGCGTCTGCGCACCGTATTTGCCAACAATGTTGGTGTAATACCTACGGGCTTCGTCCAAATAATCCCGGTTAAAGTCTACTTCGTCGGCGAAGATTGCGCCGTTTAGCGCACCAAAATGCCCGAAAGCATCGGCAGAAAACAGCGTGCGGCTTGTTTCGTCGTAGGTGACCATCACCTCCGGCCAGTGTACCATTGGCGCCATATAAAAATGCAAGGTGTGTTTGCCTGTGCAAAGCGTGTCGCTTTCTTTTACAATAATGTTGTTGTGGGTTACGTTGTAGAATTGCTCCACAAAGTCGGCAGATTTTGCGTTTAGCACCAGCGTTACATCCGGGTATTTGCTTATTACAGCAGCAATAGCGGCACTGTGGTCGGGTTCTATGTGTTGCAAAACCAAATAGTCTAATGTGCGTCCGTTAAGCCCGTATTCGATATTTTCAAAAAAACGTTCCTGCACGGCTTTATCCACGGTGTCAAACAGCACGGTCTTTTCGTCCAGCAGCAAATATGAATTGTATGATACGCCCTTAGGCACAGAATAAACGCCCTCGAACATGGCAAGCCGTCTGTCGTTTGCGCCAACCCATAGTAGATTGTCCGTTATTTTTTTTGTCAAATGCATGGGGAATCCAGCTCCTTCCTTTTAATGGGGACGCTGTCCCCAATCCCCTGCCACTCCGGCGGGAATAAATCCCGCCTTCGCTTCCTCGCTACGCTGCGGCAGCACGCAGCCCTGCGTGCTGGGCTAATTATACACAAAAAATCAACCCTCGAGAAGAATTTAAGCTTGAGCGGTTGTTGCATTAGAATCGAGTGTTCTTCTCGATTATCATGTCAACATAGCAAAAGGTTAATTTCTTCTCTAGGGTTGCGCTCATTTGTGATTTATTCTACCTCTACGAATTCGTCTGCGCCTACGCCGCAAACCGGACATTCATCCGGCGGTGTTTCGCCTTCGTGAATGTAACCGCAGGGTTTGCACTCCCATTTTTTCATACACTCTTACCTCTCTTCCAGCAACGTAACCATTTCTTCCAAGCTCTTCTTACCAAACAGCAAGTCGCTGTCGTTTATAAGCATGGCGGGTACGCTCATTATATTGTGTTTGTCTCGTATTTCGGGGAAATATTGCAGGTCTATCATCGCTGCCGATATTTTTGGGTTTAGCAATGCAATACGCTGGCAACTTTGCACAAGCTCCGGGCACATGGTGCAAGATAACGAAACGCCGACTTTTATATCGGTTGCAGGCAGTTGCAAAATCCGCTGCCGCAAACTGTCGTCCATTGCTTGCCCCGGCCCTGCTGCATTGTAAATCGCCAGTACAAACGATTCCAGCTCATGCCCGCCGGGTACGCCGCTAAAACTTACGCCGGTGTACTCGCCGTTTTTGTCCAATAGCGCAATGGCGGGCAAAGTGTCCAGCTTGGCTTCAAGCGAAGGATTTTCACCTTTTTTATACACCGTTACCGACATTTTGTCGGTTATGCCGACATATTCACGTAAAAAGTCTTTTATTTTATCGGAAAGCTCATTTTCCGGCTCTAATATCGCCGCTATAGTAATTTGGCTTTCGGTTCTGTCCATTACATATTTTATTTGGGCAGATGCTTGCTCGCCCAGCAGTGGTTCGTGTTGCGCTTCTTGCGCAGGGGCGGGTTCGATAACAATGCCAAGCTTTTGTTTGGTTTCACTGATATATTTTTCGCTTGCGGTGGCGGCTATTGCACCGTCTGATGTAGCTGTTACCAACTGGCGCAGCCGCTTAGGGCGAATGTCGCCCGCAACGTACACGCCGGGGATGTTAGTTTCCATGTCTTCGTTTGCAGGGATATATCCCCATTTGTCGGTTTCTACTTGCCCACCGTACACGCCGCTTTCCGGCTCGTAGCCTACAAATACAAATATGCCAAAAACGCCTGTTTCAACCTTGTGTACAAAAGTTTCGCCTGTTTGGTTGTTAACAAACTTAGCTTCCTGCACAACGCTGTTGCCACGTGCGTACACTATTTCGGTATTAAATTTAACTTCTATTTTGGGATGCGCCAGCACGCTATCCGCAATGGTTTGCGAACATGTGAACTCCGGCTCACGAGCAATTACTGTTACTTTTTTTGCAAAACGGGTAAGGAAAATCGCTTCTTCGGCAGCGGCAAAACCTGCGCCTATAACGAACACATCTTTGCCTGCAAAAAATTCGCCATCGCATGTGGCACAGTATGCTATGCCCCGCCCGGCAAATTCTTCTTCGCCCTCGAAGCCTAGTTTACGTGGTTTTGCACCACCGGCGATAATCACCGCCACGGCTAAATATTCTGTGCCGTCTGTAGTGGTTACTTTTTTTATGTCGCCGCTAAAATCTACGGCAGTTGCATCACCCGCAGCGAACACTGCGCCAAAATTTGTGGCTTGTTTTTTCATTTGCGCAGCCAAATCTGCGCCTGTTGTGGAAACTACGCCGGGGTAGTTTACTACCTCGTTCGTAATTTTAATTTGCCCGCCGGGGTCGGATTTTTCTATTACCAGCGTTTTCATTTTTGCACGACCGGCGTACAGTGCGGCAGTAAGACCTGCCGCACCTGCACCGATTATTATCAAATCGTATAGGTTTTTCATGAACTAAGCCTCCATATAGCAAAGAGGCTGGCCTGGCAAGGAATTTTACTCTTGAGCGATTGTTGCATTAGAATCGAGCGGTTTTCTCGATTATCATGCAATCTAGCGAAAAGTGAATTTCCTTGTCAAGTCAGCCGAAACGCTTTAAAGTTTTCCTATTAAATCCAGCCCCGGTTTTAATGTTTCTGCACCCGGTTTCCAGTTTGCAGGGCAAACTTGGTCGCCGTTTTTAGCCACAAATTGGGCAGCTTGTACTTTACGCAATAATTCGGCAGCGGTTCTGCCAATGCCAAGGTCACAAACTTCGTAAGCTACAATTTTGCCTTCCGGGTTTATAACAAACGAACCACGTAGTGCCAAGCCGGCGTCTTCGATAAGCACTTGGAAATCACGAGAAATTTTGTGCGTAGGGTCGGCAAGCATCGGATATTTTATTTTTTTGATAGTGTCAGATGCGTCATGCCATGCTTTGTGCGTGAAGTGTGTGTCTGTAGATATAGAATAAACTTCTGCATCAATTTTTTGAAATTCCGGATAGATGTCGGCTAGGTCGCCAAGTTCTGTTGGGCAAACGAAAGTGAAGTCTGCCGGATAGAATACGAACACGCTCCATTTGCCAAGCAAGTTTTCTTGGGTGATGGTTTTGAAATCGCCGTTTACAAATGCTTCTGCGCTAAAATTTTCAACTTTTTTTCCTATTAATGACATGATATGTCCTCCTTGAGAGTTGTTTTTTGATACTAAGTATCATTTGTGATTTGATATTAATATAGATTTAGTATTGTGTCAATAGTTTTGCCAAAAATTTTGAAAAATAAAAAAACGCTCCGTTGAAGGGAGCGTTTTAGAGGGCAAAGCCAACACAAAATTCATAACGGATATGGTGTTTATTAACACCTCGCAAGTATTCTGGCTATGCGTAAAACCATATCCGTTATACGTTTGCTTTTATCCCGCCAGCTATCCGCATAACGTCCATTGGTGTCGTGTCCGCTATCTTTGACATGACCGCTTGAAGGCTTTGGCAGGGAAACATCACCATTTATCAAACGTTCGGCTTCGTTAAGCAAATGCGGGTATGCGTCATTTTTCATAAATTCGCCGAAAAGCGAAAATCCGCTTAGCAATTCAAGGAGCGAAAGCCAAACCGTAAAATCCTTTTCTTCCAATACTTTTTTTGTAATGGGTAAAAAAGCAGACATATAGAAAATGTGGTCGGGATGCTTCACAAGCCCGTGTTTTTTGTTTAAGTACGGGTAATTTTGGTCTATTTCTTTCGCAGACGTAATTCCCCACACATAAGACAGATACTTCCTTTGTAATGATTCCTCCATGCTTTTTGCTCCGCGTAATATTAATGGGCTATTTCCACTTCTCGGGTGCGCAAAGCAATAAGTATGATATTCTCTTTCTGCTTGATGGAAAAATTCTTCATCAAAACTACCGCTTTCAAACGCCGTTCGTAATATATCCACGACACTATCTTGAATAGGCTTTACCAAAGGGTTGTCGGCATCAAACATATTTATATCCATTGCAGGCGCAAAATTGCTCCAAATTCTATTGCCCTTGCCGCCGTCCTGATGCACTTCAATCCTGCCCGGTCGCTGTTCTTCGCCGCGGATGTATTTTTCCAATATCATAATGCACTTGGCAATCATCGGGTCATCCTTTAAAAGGCTCATTTCTCTTGCACGCCGAAGTGCCATCCCCCTGCTAAACTTCCGCTTTGCTTCCTTATTCCCGTAACCGATACCTAATTGCCCCCACGTACCGTTTTCCCATTGGTCTTCGGCAAGCTCATGATACCATTTTGTTTGAACCATATCGTTATATACGTTGACATATTCGGGGGATGAAAGGTTTTTTTTGAGTATTTCCTTGACGAATATATATTTGGGTACGGGGTCAGAAATGTTTTCTGAAAGATAGTCGGTTATTTGTTGAATGGTAAGCAATTTAATCAGTCCTATTGTAAAAGTTTGGGACAACTCTATTTACTATTCGTTTAGTGTGGGGTGCAATACATAATTCAAACTATCCTTACTAAAAACACCGTCAGGATATACTTCTACCAAAAAGTCTTTATTAATATTAATCCCATTTGTTTTTGCCCATGCTTCTATATCAGTTGAGTGAAGTTCTGATACTGTGCGACTGGTGTGTTTGATATACTTACCCGGTGGTATAATGAATGATGCCCAATTTTCCTCAAGAGTGCCTATTTCTGTTACTGCGCACCCTGCAACATATTCATGCGTGTCTGTAAGAAGATTAGCGTTTACAGCATAGTCGGCAAGTGGCAAAACGGCGTTTTCAATCTTGTGACGATATTTTTCGCCATATGTTTTCCACATGCCCTCAATGCTTTCATAGGTCTCGGATAGCCCTAATTTGTGATAACTTAACCCAATCACTTTAATTTCCTCACTAAGGGTAATAATTTCAATACCCATACTTCACCTCGTATAAAAATATATTTTCTTCGCTACTTCTTAAATTGTAACCTTACTACTTTTTCAGCATTATTTCCAAGTCCATTTCAGGGCCTTCCCAGCCGGATAGCTTCGCCTCTTGCGGCTTAAGATGGGGTACATCATCTTCGATTTGATATCCCGTGTGCCAGCGTAGGCTACGTTCATCATAAATTTCAATTAACGGGCCACAAACATCTAAGCCTTTATTTTTAATAAATGTTTCAAAAAAGTATGGGATAACCCTATACATTGCTTCCACAACAAGCCTGTCAAAGGTTTCGGCTGTATAGGTACATACAAGATATTCGCCGGGGGGAAGGGTTACATAATCATTAACAAGATAATCGGGAATATCTTCAAAATCGTGCCAACCATGTGATTTTGCGAATTTAGTGTCGCGTTTTAACACTTGGCACCCTACTAAGCAACTGTAGCCATTGTCTGTAGCAAGCCCGATTCCCGCATGGTTGCCTTGTAGGTGCAAAAAAGGTATGCTGCTCTTTGGTTTCCCCGAAAAATAATCCCATGCCTTGCCAGGGTCAGAAGAACGGAATCCGGCATATATACGCTCGCAGGTGTACACGCGTCGTGTAATTTCTAAAATAATCCCGTCGGAAATTAAGGGTACGCCTTCGTCTACCAGTTTGTATTTTAGTGTAACATCTGGTACTACAACAAGGCTTGGGTCTATGCGTTTTCCGTTACGGTACTCTTTTGGAGTGATATCGAAGGACGCTTTAAAAGCGCGTGTGAATGTTTCGTGGTTTTGGAAACCAAATTGGAGTGCTATGTCCATTATATTTGCGCCAGTGTCGCGTAGCGCGAAACGAGAATGATAAAGTCGGCGCTGCTTGTGATAATCGGCAATGGGGCGGCCTACAAGCCGCGAAAAAAGCCGCTGAAAATAATAGGTTGACAGATGCGCTTTCGTGGCCAACGCGTTTATGTCCAGCGGCTTTGTAAGATTATTTTCGATGTATTTCAAAGTGTCCTGAATTTCTTGAAAAGCTGTTATTCGCTCCATTACTCTTTTATCCGCCACAAATAGAACATTTCGGGGTGCTGCATTTCAAACAAATCGTTAGGGTAAATTTCTATGGTTATGTCATCCATGTTTACTGTTACCCCATGTTGTACCGCTCTTTCGGCTATGCCTTCCACGCCGCAACTCCAAATTTTTTCGGTTAATAACTCATCAATGGTTTGTGCGTTGAATGTAATTTGGAGATACTTGCCTGTTGGTATGGTAAAGGTTGAATACGCGCTGTTTTGCCCTTCATAATCCGTGACTTGTGTACCTACAATATAGTCGCCGCCGGGGTGGGGTGGGGTCCATATGCCGTAGTTGGTTTGCGGGATTTTTGCATGTTTAACATCCCGTAAAATGTCCCCCTTTTTACTCCACATATCAAAGGCACCGATACCTGTTTTCTTGTGGCTTAGACCAAAAACTTTTATTTCTTCTTTCAATGTGATAACGCTAAGTTCATTTTTTTCGATGTACATACGATCCTCCTGTTGTTTAGGTGTAATGATTTTAGCATATCTGTTTAAAAGATTCTTGACTTTCTCTGCCCTTAGGCTTGGTCGTCCCCGTCGCACCACTCGTAGAATGGGTAGTATATTTGGAATCGGTATGAGTTTCCCCAAAATACAAAATTGAATGAATCCCGAAGCCGCATAAGGCCTAAGCAAAAAAGCAATTATGAGTTGAAATTACAAAAAAACAACTTAAAAAGAAGGATTTTCAACTTTTGCAACAAAAAAACACTCCTTTAAAAGGAGCGTCTTTAATTTACAGGCATACTTTCCATATACAACACAAAATCCTATGGGGTTATTTGTGAAGGGGGTAAGTAACGCCGCATTTATTATGTGCAACATTTCAAAAATTGCTTTGCTATATTTTCTGCATTTATGCGCCAATCTGTTGTACCGTCAACATGAATAATGGGGCAGGATAATGTTTCAGCCCAGTTTTCTATTTGTGATAAAGGGCGTGTAGCCACAAAATTTATGAGTTTTTGTGTTTGTTCATACATATCGCCACCGACGCAGACACGCGCTCCGTGATTGTCATACACACGTTTTTTTACACGTTCGATTCTCAAATCGTGTGGCACAGACAAAAACACAGCAAATTTATAATATTGTGGAATTACATCGCCCCAATCGCCCTTACACGTAGAAAAAACAAATTTGCCATATTTCTCGACATCTGCAAGCATTAGATTAATACACTTATCCCTTGAACGTGGTTTGCTATATGGGATTTCCGCCTCTTCAAAGGCGTAATCTTCTATATCTATATGTTTGAAGCCAAGAACGCAAGCCAATTCTTTAGCCAACGTGGTTTTACCGCTCCCATTTGCTCCAAACACGATGATACCAAGTGGTTCATCCATTTCATTAGCCTCCTATCGTAAAACACCGAACGCCATACAATTTTCACGCACGTACCATATTGATAATGGTACAGAAGTGCGCCCTTGCCATAAAGCAACGATTCACTGTAAACTTTTCAGCCTGTAGCGTTATTTACACCCTACATAGCTTACATCCTAAATTTTAATTGTATCCATGATTACCAACCATACACTTCTTTGAAAGCGTTTGTAACTTCGAAAGGGATATTACCACCAATATTTGAGTTTATCATTACAACAATGCCCGAGCCATCATCAGGGCAAAAGCACATGTTTGAGATGAATCCGTCATTGTAGCCGCTGTGCCCAAAAGTGAGTCCTTTTTTGCTTTCGCCTATGCTAAATCCTATCCCATGTTGTGAATTTTCATAGGCTTTTGTTGTCATTAATTTGGTCGTATCTTTTTTTAGATATGCGCTTTCATTTTTTAATGCTTTCATTATCTCAATGCCAAACCGTGCAAGGTCTGATGGGGTAGTCCATAGCCCTGCCGCCGATAATTCCGGCATTATGTCATATCCGCCGGGCAATTCCAGGCCGTGAGGGTCGTAGCCAAAGGCGATTTTATCTAGTTTGTCGTTGAGCAAGGGCTGGGAAAAAGTGCTGTGTGTCATGGAAAGCGGCAAGAAAATCAATTCATTCATCAGTTCGCAAAAATCCTGCTTGCATACATCGGTAACTATTTTTTGCGCAAGAACATATCCGCCGCCTGAATATTGATGCCCGGTTTCAGGGTCTTTTATAAGCTTCAATCGCAAGTGATTAGAAGGAAACGCACCCGTTAGTATTTGTTCAATTGTAGGGACTGCTTGCCCTTGCTGATAACCGGAGAAACCATGAATATTTAAGCCCGCATTATGACTGAGTATCTGCCGAAGAGTGATTTTGTGTTTATGATTATCATGTGTTGGCACCTCATAGCCAACAAGATACTCAGAAATGTCAGCATCTATATCAAGCGTTCCTCGTTCAACCAAACGCATGACAGCAGTGGCGAATACCGGCTTACTGATTGATGCCGCTTGAAAAAGCGTATCTGCCGTAACTTTTTCTGTTTCTTCTTTTCGCTTTACTCCGTGGGTATATACCTCGCAAATCTCAAGGTTTTCAATTAATGCTATGCTAATGGCATTTGTTTGACATTGCTTCATGCGTTCCTCAAGTATACCGCCGTCATAGTGGTTTTGGCTCTGTATAATTGTTGATATTTTATTCATGTTTCGCCTCCGATAATATATATTTTCGCACGTACCACGCTTGTAGTGATACATCAGTGCGCTCTTCGTATTTGGTCAGTAAAACTATTTTATCATAATGGCAGTGCTTTTAATGAATTTGTTGGAATTTCGTTCTACTTTCTATAACCTTCCCCACTACCCTAAGCTGCCTATCCACCCGCTCTCTTACACTACTCTCCTCATCCGTATCAAGCTCTGCCAATGCACTCTCCTCTAAAAAACCATATACCTTGCCAAGCCATCCACACCACTCAGCATAGTCACATAAGTTATATCCGGGTTTTGGTACAGCGTTTCCACTGTTTTTTCATCCATATACAATTCCTTATGCGCCGTGCTAATTTTCATTTCACCATTCCTTACCTGCTCCACCAAATCGGCAGAACCGCTGCCCCAAATGGTAATATACTTTTGCACAGTACTCTCGCTTACACCTGCATCCCTAGCTATCTGCTTGCGCTTATTGCCCTGCGTCAGCAACTCCGCTTTTTGGCAGGCTATTTCTATTTTTACTGCAGCGGTAAGGTTGCGCCGCCCAAGCTGGTTGTCGGCAATCCATATTTTTGCGTCTGCTTTGGACACAAAAGGAATGTGCTGCACATCATACTTTAGCCCATGCTTTTGGCAAATGGCAAAACGGTTATGTCCGTCAATGATATAACCCCGCCATGCCTTAATGGCATCACGGCAACCCTCGGCTAAAATGTTTTGCTCGAGTTGTTGCAGTTCTTCGTCAGAAAGCGGCGGGATTAATGCCTTAAAATCGGGGTCTATTTTTAGTTTCTCCATGGTAACCCCCTCATTTGCGCTGCCAGTTGTTCAAGTTTTTCACGGATATGGCGGTTGTGTGCTTCGTTTTCTAGGGGCAAATGCTTCTTTATATAGGCGAGTATTTTGTCCCCTTGGTTTAGCTGCTTTTCAATTTCGGACATGAGCATACGGTGGGCTGTGCCTATTTTTAGTTCGCCGTTTTTTACTTGCTCCATGAGGTGAGGTTTGCCGCTGTTTTTAATTTGCATATAGTTGTGTAAGACGCCCTCACTAACGCCTGCTTGTTCGGCGAGGGCTTTTCTTACGTTTACCGGTTCTTCCGGCAAAGTAGTTTTTTCTGACAAAGGCGATTTTTTATCACCTCCGCCTTTAGATAACCTCTCCTTCGCCTTGGCACGCAACACTTCCTCTTTGCACAACGCCAGTTCTATTCTTGCGGCGGCATTTAAGTTACGCCTGCCAAGCTGGTTTTCTATTATCCAAATTTTTGCGTCATCCCGTGAGGTAAAGTCCATTTCTTTTACTTCAAACGCTATGCCATGCGTCACACATATGCAAAATCGGTTAAAGCCGTCTACTATCGTGCCGTTCCATAGCAAAACAGCATCGTTGCATTTGCGGCGGGCTAAAATATTTTGCTCCAGCTGATTGTACTCCTCATCGGTAAGCGGCGGCATGAGTGCCTTAAATTCGTGGTCTACATGTGGTTTTTTCATCAAAAAACTCCTTTTGTGTAATTTATGCATATATTACACGAAAGGAGTATGAAAGTCACTAGGACAATGTCTAAGATTAAAGTTGCTATGCCCGCCGCTTCTTCAAATGCATGATGCCAAACGCCAGCACATACGCAAACAAGTCGCCCAGCACGGTAAGCACCCTATGCATCACCATCGCCGCAATTAAAATGCTAACGTCCACAAAATCGGCAAGGAACATCATCATAACTGCTTCCCGTATGCCAAGCCCGCTGGGCGCACCCGGTGTAAGAAACCCCGCAAGCCACGAAACAAGGTATAGCCCTATAATTGCAAAACCAAGTTCAAACGTCAGCTCTTGCCCCAATAGTGTAAGCGTCATCAAAAATGTTGCGCTGTACGAAAACATAAGCACAATACCAAAGCCTACCCTTTTTACAATCACAGTCCAGCTTAGTTTTTCGGTATTGTTTGTAAGCTGCTTTATGCCTTTGCCAATGCGGTGGCGGAAATAATATACAACCGGTATTGCAATAAGCACCAGCACACCGATGATAAGCAAAATAATGGGCAGCATATCCAGTGTTTGAATATACGTGATGGAATGGTTAAACGCAAAAATTGCAGACACCACCACCACGCCAATAACCATGCTAATGCCTTCTAACACGGTAGAAAGCGCAACTTTACCGTGGGAAAGCTCATCCACTTCTACCGCAAGACGGTTGCGCCCGGCAACATACATTACCCCGCCGGGGATATATTTGTACACGTTAGATTCGGTATAAACTTTTACCGCCAGCGCACGGTCGCAAGCAATGCCGGAAACATTGCGCAACAAAGCACGAAAATTTAGCCCCGCAAGCAAAATGCCAAAGCCCTCTAACGCCGCAACGCCCAAAAGCCCCGCCACTATCCAAGGGGATGTCAGCATTGCAAGGTCAAAGCCTTCGTCGTTTTGCCAAGCGGTTATTAAACTGCGTGCTACAAACACCAGCGAAATTATCATAAGCAGCGTGCCTACATAAGAAACAATTCTTTTTGCGTTCCATTTTTTTTGTTTGATTTCCATTTCCTTACCCCTTGTATGTTTTCATTTTCCGAACGGTGGATAAAATTGCCTCCATATTTTCAAGCGGAACATCATTTGCCAGTTCGATATTTATGCCAAGCCCGCCCTGCGGCAAATACATTTCCTCTACCACTTCACGCACATGGTTTTCAAGCTCTGAAGGCGTTGCAAACGGGAACAACTGACGGTCCAAGTCTATATTAAGCGGATATTTGCCTTTGCAAATACGCTTTAGGTTATCTAGCCCGTTTGCACGAATTTGCGGGTTTAAAATATCTACGCCGCATTCAAACAAGTCCGGAATAATATCAAGCATCCAGCCATCGGAGTGCATGTAAACCATTTTGCCCGCATCTTTTACCATGCTATACATTTTCATAAACGCAGGCTTCATATACTTACGCCATTTTTCTGTGCCAATGGCTAAACCGGTTTGCATCCCCAAGTCATCGCCAAAGTATAGCATCTCGCCGCAAGTGGGCAATATATCGCTTATCTGCCGGCAATTAAAATCGCACACTTTATCAATCAGGATTTGTATCTCGTCACACGCTTCGACAAAGTCAATCATCGCTTCTTCAAAGCCGCGCAAATCAAGCAAACGCAAGTACATAAAGCCGTGGGGCAAGTAGCCCTTTACATCGGTGGGAGCTTTTAACGTTAAAATATCCTCACGGTTTGGGATTGGGTGTCCGGTTACAATGGCTTCCATACCATGGTGGTGGTTAGACCATACGCAGCCCCAAGGGTCAACATGCGTTCCGGCTCTGTATGTGCCGCTGACGCTGTTATACGCTTCTTCTACCGAAGCCGGAATGTACGGGAAAAAGTCAGGATTTTGTTTAGCAAACGCAATCATATCATCGCCAAGCTTTAGCCACGTTACAGGCAAAACGCCTACACTCACCGGAATTTCGTCGGGATAATTATACGTCACCATTTTTTTATAGTTTTCTGTCATCGCCGTACCTCGCTCTAAGGATATTTTTAATCAGGATACCATAAACAACCCACAATAGCTTTCAAAAGCACAATTCTTTATAACCAATTTTTCCCTAGACATTGTCTTAGAAAAAGCGTTAAACTATTTTGGAAAGGTGGAAGTACAAAATGAATCCAAATATAAAAATTGTAGAATACGACCCATCCCTAGCCCCCACCATTGCAGAAATGTGGAACATGAGCCGTGAAGACTGGGGCGGCGGCAGCGATATCATGACCGCAAGCCAAGTCATTGCCAAACACGAAACTGCATCTAACTTTAATGTATACATCGCCATGGATGGCGACACTGCTGTAGGATATTGCAGCTTTGCACGCTACCATGCAGATGCCAACACGCTGTACATCCCGTTGCTTGGCGTACGTTCGGACTATAAAAATAAAAAAATAGGCAAAGCCCTCGTGCTGCGCTGTGTACAGCGCACCATAGAATTAGGCTACCCACGGTTAGACCTTTATACTTGGAGCGGCAACACCGCCGCTGTGCCGCTGTATAAAAAATGCGGCTTCCTGTGGGAAGACCGCCCGGACTATACCCACTTAGTAAATTTTATTCCTTCTATTGTAACAACATCCCTGTTTGCAGACTTTTTTAAAAAAGCGGACTGGTACGCAGACGCTACCCGTGCTTTGGAAATTACGCCCGACGGCGTAAAAACCGACGGGTTCGAAACCTTTGGCTATACATGGGAAAAAGACGGCGACAAACTCGCCATAGATTACGAACGTTCCGGCAGGCAAATTAGGTTGATAGAAACGAACGACTATAAAATCGAACTGTTTGCCCAAGACCATGAACTTGCGTTTGGCGTGGATTACACCTGCCGCTTTGTTGTAGAAAATAAAACGGGCAAACCACTCAATATTAAAATAAACGGCAAAGAAGACAAAAACATCCGCTTCGACTATACGCTGGACACACAGGTTGAGGGTACTCGTGAATTTAACGCCACTTTCCACGTGGGCGAAACGGACGAAATACAAGACCTATGGAAAGTTCACCCTTGTTTGCTTGCCGAAGTTGAAATAAACGGACATCGCGTAAACATGGGCTTGGGTATAGAAACAAAATTTCCGCTGTTTGTGGAAGTTTATCGTGAAACTATTGTCAGCCACATAGGCGCAGAAACCAAAACCCACTTTGCTATCCGCAGCGGGCTTTTGGAAGATGCAAAAGTGACGCTAAACTTGCCGCAAAGCAAATTAATTGCTGCAAAAGAAAATTCCTTTACAACCGACCTTTCTGCCAAAGGCAAAGCAACGGTTTCCACAATGTCCACAACCATAAGCATAGGTTTTGAAACATTGGAAATAGCCTGCACCGCAGAACTTAAAAACGGTAAGTCTAACTTCACGGTAAAAGCAGAAGTTACAACACAAGACCTAACCCATGCATTTGCTGCTGAAACTTTCCACCATTATCAAATT
>Ga0131853_10010300_pt1 | contig 17094 bp, 11 predicted proteins | sample TergutLab28metaG_FD_92764 | JGI IMG/M metagenome (GOLD analysis project Ga0131853, IMG submission 92764) | Labiotermes labralis P1 segment gut microbial communities from Petit-Saut dam, French Guiana - Lab288 P1 (version 2) (version 2) | ecosystem: Host-associated > Arthropoda: Insects >... | reverse complement strand
GTCCACATACCCACATCCCACCTCCTGGAGATCCATCCTAATATTATCCACCCATCTACGCCTAGGTCTCCCCAGTGGTCTCTTTCCCTCCGGTTTCCCCACCAAGACCCTATACACCCCCCTAACACTAGTGTAATAAAAACTTAATTGTATAGAAAATTTCTTGAATACACATTCATTACTTTATTTCACAGCAAGACGTAATGGTAGCATTTTGCATCCGAGAAGTGATATCAATCTCGGTACATTTACGAAAAATTTGCACAATGGAAGTGTAATCCTAATTTATCGAGAAGTGCAAACAGGTCATTACATGTGTAGTCTTTAACTTATACTGAATTATTAGGACAAAAAAGCTTTCGCGTGGTATTTTTCTTAAAACTTTTTATCCAAAATGAATTCAGCAGGGAAAGAGTTGAAAACTGAAGAGTGCGCGTTTCGTTACGCGCAAATTTTCTCCTTTATTTTAAACGAAACAGCAGACACAGCGGAGAATTCTCTGTTCTCGCACGAATTATTTGTCCCCAAGGGAGAGGAATTGGACTGACTATCAGCTTTGTGCATTTATTCAGTGTGATAACCGGGTTTCAACTGGCGGCTGCCCGCATCATCAGTCAGCACTGAAACAAAACACACTCCCGCTGCGTGACGTCAGATTAACTTGTCCTATTCCGAAGCTGCCGCGATTTGTTCCCAACTTCTACATCCACTAAATTCCATGGCTTTAGATGAAGGTATGTCGCTAATTCAAGCTTTTTGTTTTACATTTTATATTTCACTCAACAAATTACGTGGACTGTAACGCAGTTTAATTTCCTGGTTTCCGTTAGGAATATTTATGCCAATTTTTGCTTTGTTTATGAAACTATACGTTTTACATATACATTTCTATAGACATACGTTGGTGTATTGTTTGGTAGTCTGGCTTGTTTATTAGTTTACATTCCCAAATTTGTTATTATTTCGCAATGATCTTCCAGAAAACTTGAATCTTCATAAACACCACGGTAAAGACTTCATACTTGCATTGTACCTAAACAACACATCGCAGTGGGAAAGAAATAAACTATGTACTGTGAAAGGAAAGAGATAAAATGATGGCGGAGAATGGGAGTATAGAAAATGCAAGGAAAAGAGGGCAATTTAAAAAGGAAGGCTTCTTCTTTGCCTGGGAAAAGGAAAGTGTGGTGTACACTTTGTTACAAAACATAAAAACCTATAATTGAAGACGAGATTTACTGGCGAAGAAGTGACTAGTAGAAAATGAGCAATTAGCACATGCGAAGTTGTAAATCGTACAAACAAAATTATCTTAGAGACAGACTGAAATATGTAGAAGAGAGTGGAAAAAGAGAAAATTTTAAAATTTAGAGGGGGGGTAGGCAAACGCAACATTACTGAATTTTAATTCAGAATAAGATTACGGGAAAATGAAAAAAAAATGAGTGTCTTGAGAGTGAAATACTTAAGCACCATACAAAGTAAAGCTAATGTCTCTACACTGCTGAGAACTGTATTTCAAACTTTGTAGAATTTTCGACAACAGCGGGTTGTCTAACTCAATTGTCGAAAATGCCACCTTACTGAACCTTTACTTATTTCACTACACGTATGTCAAAACTTTGGGTTGCAGTATCTAAACTGATTCCTGTAAAATAATTAAACATTTCCATCAATTTATACAAAATGCTTATTTTCGTCTGTTGACAAAACTGAGATGCTAATGACACTCAAAATAAAATGTTTATTTGAATATTACGGTCCACCGTGTTATAACACCGTAGAGGCATGTCAGTGCAGTATTCAGAAGACGATAATCTGTAACAGAACCGCCAAGTATAATTTATTTAAACTTTACCCACATTTTATCAGTTTTAAGGCAGATATCTTCCAGACGGGACAAGAGATAAAATAATAATTAATCGATAGTTCTTAGGGATTATATCCACATTATTGCCAGACTATATTAACGCTAACCTTGTATAGCGGTTTTCCGAAATCTAAACATTTGTAACTTTTTTTTCCATTTTTCTTTGAATCTGCGGGAATACCTCCAGTGAATTTAGCAGCAATAACACAAGCAATAAATTAACACCATGTAAAGAAATCAAATACCAAACAGATAAACAACTTCAGTAGGAAGAACGTTAATCGTTTATAAAAAAAATAACCTGGTCAAGAATTTCTCTACGCTTCTTTCACCCCAAAATTTACCACCATTTAAGAATATACCGTCACTTGAGCTTATCCTGAGCCAACTTCATATTCTGTCCCAAATGTCGCAGCCTAATCCTTTAATCTGATGTAATACCTTCCCTTCTGTGTCTCCAAAAGTGTCTCTTACGTTAAGATTTCCGACGAACATCTTCTATGAATTTTCCATGTCTCTACACGCAAAAACCTTCTATCTCACTGTCCTAATTCAAAAACAATAATGATATTAGGCATAGAAGTAGGTATAGATTTGGATTTATTTTTTCAAATCCTTGTTACATGTTCTTGGGTATTTAATGTATTGTATAAAATTTCATTTCCGAACCTACAAAATTGGAAAAAGTCGACAAAACTTGACACGGCAAGATTTACGCTAAATATTGTTAATGCATTTTAAATTTGTTCGGCATCGGTCGTTATAAAAATTAACAATTTCGAACTTAATATTACTCTTTTTAAAGTGGTTTTAGTGCTTGTACGTGACATTGTAAAGTTTTAGTGTTATGTGATAATGCATAAGCACTGGAACAGTCAAAGACGGCTTGATGTTACAAGTATATTCGCAGCGTTATAATTTCAAAACTCCGTATACACATTTTATTACGTTGTACAAATTTTATTTCAAATATATTTCTGCGTCAGGACCCCTGACACTTGCATTGCATTGCCTTCAGTGTGAAAACTTAGGTTCTATTTGTAATTAGTGAATATTAAGACCACAACCCTAAAGAACAGTTTTGGACAACACAAAGATTCCAGACTATATTTTGTGGGTCAAATTTCCATTGTTTCGCCCAGCCTACACAGACGAATGATGTAGTGTTCGTTTCAAATAAGTTGCTAAAAACTCCCCCCCCCCCTCCCTCACCCTTATACTTACGTAAATGGACAGACACGACGACAGCAATTTTCGCGATTATGCAAACACGCCCAAAAAGTAAAGCATCTGAGTCTTCACAGAAGAAAATCATAAGAAAATCCGAAAAGGATAGGCCTACCTTCGTAATATGTTCACAAAGTTTTGGGCTTTGTCACTTACACAGAATATTTTCACGATTTGCTGACCGTGCATCTCAGTATATTTATCTCAGTAATTAACAAACTTGATGAACAAAATTTTTGTTTTACAATAAGTTTATTTCATGCCTCTACATGTTTCGAGCACATGTGCTCATCACCAGGAGGTCAAGATTGCATTACACAGCCACTGGTATCATCACACCTATAGGTGCGATGATACCAGAGGCTGTGTAATGCAATCTTGACCTCCTGGTGATGAGCACATGTGCTCGAAACATGTAGAGGCATGAAATAAACTTATTGTGAAACAAAAATTTTGTTCATCAAGTTGGTTAATTACTGAGATAAATTATACAGAATACTTTAATAACCGTAGAAACAACAAGACATAAATTGGACACCCCTCAATTGCGTGTTTCATAGAAACAAGGCCTTCTGCTATATACAGCAACTGGCCTTTATAATGGACGTGCAGTGTTCAATTAATGATCCTGTAGATGAAAAAGCACTTGCATTATAGCCACGAAATAGCAACGTATTCGTCTGTTGGTGCAGTGTTTCTGCCAAGCAGTTAATGACATACACGTGCCAGGGGAGAGAGAGCGCGGTATACGCCAGAAGTAAGATGGAACTGCTGGTTACAAACACAGATAACGCTATGGTCAGCTTGAAAAATATACACATACCCAGTAGCATACGTCATAACATATCTAATCCGCAATATGCAGCCCGTTATTCCTCAGTTAAAGTCACACAACTGCATTCAATCCTAATTTGAACCCACAATTCCATGCATATTGTATTTTGATAAACGTGAAGCTGAATTCAGAAAAGTTAAAGATTTCTGTGCGGAGTTACGTTTAACAAAATTGCATTTTGCACGTCTGCTGTAAATTAAACGCCGGTGCCAATGGCCGTGCAGTCTAAGGCGTAGTTCTGCGGCGGCTCACTTGCTGAAATTGGATGTTTGTTTTGAGTGTTGTGTGTTGTCAAATAGAGATATCTATACGAGCCGATCACTCGTCCAGAGAAGTCCTACCGACTGCGGTGCGTCGTTGTGTGTGATCTAGAAACCTCGTAAATGAGGAGGTCATGGCCCACTGGGGGGGGGGGTTTGTCGCGCCAAAAACAAAGAAACTCCAAGTTAAATACAATTTTAATTACGGATGTGACATAGTAAGGGGGAATGAATTTTTGTGTCCTTATAGTTACCATTTCAATGACACTAAAAACCATAAGACTTCAAAAGAGTAAATGCGGTCTTTATTTACAGAAGATATTTCTTTAGTGCGGTGGAGCTGACAGGATGAATACTTGGGAAAAGTATACATACCTGATCACAAGCATATCGTCTTAGAACATTTCATTTACATGCGCTGGTTTAAGCAGTAGAGTTAGCCAAAAAAGATGCGGCATAAGTTAGATTTTGCTTTTCATTGCTGTATGCGTAACGTTGTGTTATGAATTTACTTAAATAACACTTTAGAACACAACTTCGAGTTGCACTGATAAAAGCACACACATCTACATTTTTCAACGTCCAGGAAGTAATCATCTGAAAAGAATTTCCCATCAGTAACTTAATGCGTCAAGTGATGAAAGAACTATCCAGCAACCGACTGTGTAAACGTCTGATACAGACAATCTTCCTGATGAGGATCTTTTAGCTGCCGAGTAATGTACGTGTACAGACATTTTGTTTTATCAGTGTATTTCGGAGTTACTTTCCGATGTTGTCGCGACATTTTTTGGGCGTGTATTTTGACCTAAAGTAACGTTCTAGGATTTTAAAAGTTGGCAAAACTTTATCGCCTTCTATACAGGACAAGCAATTCGGAAAATGAAAAATGCGTCCATCCCTGACGAAATACAACAAAAACTATGCTTGTATATTTATAGGCATTACGTAATTTGGAGTTAGAGAGGTAGATGAGTATCATTGTTGAATTGACCTAATTTAGATAATTGGGGGAATGTTTTAAGGATCGTTCTCGACATTTCCTTAAAGATACTGAAAACGAAACATATTCTGTCGACATACACTGTAACGTGTTCGAAGTTATAGCATATCCAAAACACGATTTCAGATTCTTAACACCGTACCATGGTTGCATACCATTTCCAAAAACCAGCCACTTCGAAGTAGGCCTATTTAGATTTCAGAAGGGTGACATGAAGCAAGTTCCCGGGATTTGTGCACCCCTGTTACAGTATGGCGTTTATGTTTTGCAATATCTTTATGGCTCAAAACATAGTAGATGTACTACATACAACAAATTCTATCAACCTTCTTTCATTCTAAACCACTTGCGTCTTGTTCCACATCATCGATACGTGACGTCTGCGTGCAGCACATTCTCAATGATATCTGTAGGTTTTGGCATGTCGTTGACTTTTAGCCCTGTGAAGTGTACAAAAATCCCTCCACTTTATTTCTCGATGTACAGTGCTTACTAAGTAAAAACCAACAACACACCAGCAACATTTAACACTGTATATTGCTCATGAAACGGCATTTTGTCATAACCCACACAATTCTTCAAACTGAGATTCCCTCATGACTAGACAGTTGGGTTACAAACTTACTTTGTCAAAATTTTGTGTCCCAAAAGAAAAATTGCTTTTCGTGTCTTCGTAAAAATAAAACATGCTTGAGTGTTGGTCTATGGAAGATCGGTAGGGGTGTTCTGTCTCCTGTAAAATTGTGTATCGGCGGGTTACGACAAATTGCTGTTTCATGAGCGATATTCGTCTTTCTGTCAGGAGTTTTTTAGTGGGTTATGTCGACTATGTTCAATATTGTTGCTTTTTGTGCAGTGTTAGTTATTTGTAGTTTTGATGTACGTAAATACAAATTTAATGCCACACATAACATCTGGCATTATAGGGAATAAATTAGGTGGTGTAGAGACAACAATAGAAGGTCGCCTTGGTATAGGAGATAGGACAATGCCCAGTGTATATAACACGCGTCTTAACCACCGCAGCGAGACATTCATCACACAATGTTGAATATTTTTACGAGACAAGCAGTACTCTGAACATGTTGAAACTTATTGCACTTATATTCCACGCGTTGCTGATTTCAGACCCTTTGTAGAAGGAAGGTTATCACTGCCATATTAATAATTAAATTGTTTACAGCACTACACTCATTCGTTTCAGAAAAAGCTGCGATCTCTTGCCCTTTCCTTGGAGTTTCCGAATTTTAATTTCCTTTCTAATTATGTTTGTTTGGAATCCGCTACCACTACCACTAGTATCATCAGTGCTACTATTGTTACTACTACCACTACTACTACTAATACTACTGCTAGTACGACGACTACTGCTACTACTACTACTGCTACTCGACTACTACTACTACTACTTCTACTTCTACTACTAGTAATACTACTACTACTACTTACTACTACTAATAATATGACTACGATTACTACTACTACTACCACTACTACTACTACTGCTACTACTACAGTTGCTACTAGCACAAGTATGCTATCAAAGCATACCTTTAGGCCCCAACTTCTTCAATTTTCTTTAGAGTGTTTGGTGTTCTTTCAAAAACAGATCGTTGTACATATTCAATTAATAGAAATGGACCACACATTTTCAGTGGGTTACAGATAATTTTATTATTATTATTATTATTGGTATTCATTTATATTTCTTTTTATGAGATTTGGGTGGCTACTATGAATTATACTGGATTCAATTGTTTTTAATTTTATTTCGCAATGTTACACCTTGAGAAATGTGTAGTTTTTTTTAATGTGTGCTCATGGTGGAAAGAGTTTAAATAAAAAAGGGAATATTTTGGGGCGCACAAAGAAGCACACAGATTCTCATCTTCTGGCGTTGCGTGTGAGTTTGTATAAGAAGTGGGAAATCACGGACGGCCCTAAACCATTAAGTCAGCTCAGTCGGGTTTTGAGATTCATAATCAATTGTGAGAGTTCTGGCCTCGGTCGTCGCGCCCTTGGTGAAGTAAAATGGAATACATAAACTCGACTCTGTGGAGTCGGCATTGTTTCGCTTATTAGGAGTTGGAACCTACGACAACCTGTTACAGGAATTTGAGCAAAGTGGAAGGACGTTCAAGAGGTTCTTAAAATACGGTAATGACAACTATCTCCACTCACAATGCATTGTAACTCCTCGGACTGGGAAAGCAACACTTCGTACTTCGACTCTCATGATCACGTCGTTGTTTTGTAGAGAATTGTGTTCCCCGTCCTATGTATAACTTACTTGTGTCTTCAAATAATTGAAAATGTTTAATCCAATTGAGAGCGATGTGATCTCACAGCTTTACTATCAGATGTCGTTTTGATACAATCCACTTTCATAGAGAAAGACCAGTCGGCGATTGTTGCATACAGAAACAAAAATCTACGTTAATTTGAAAACCTCACAAAACACATACATTCAAAATATGGATAATACGTATAGTTTTAATTTTGAACATGGCGGTACACATAGTAATCACATGTTTCTAGAGAGTTAACTGTATATGAATTAATTCTTACTTTGTTAATGAGAGAAACAATTCCCGTTTGAATTTGTATCTAAATTCAAACTAATATGTCAACGAGGATTTATATTGAGGTTCAAAATTAAGTTTCATAAAACTATATAATAGGATAGTTCCTGTTTACAATATAAAGAAAAACCCACAGTCTACATAAAACAATGGATTGTTCGTGATGCACTTGCTGTTTCTTCATCAACTGAAAGTACACTGCAGTGCCATGACGTCTAGTTGCAACGACGAATCCACTGAACTAGCAGAAAGTACTTTCTACTGCTTATACCAATTTGCTATTATAACAATCCCGTTTGTGTGGTGCAGTGTATCCCTACCTGAGGAACTTCCAGTGCTTGTGAAAGTCTTGTCCATTCATTAGGCAATGGAGATAAAGTTGTCATTCAATTAACAGCTTTTGAGAAACCTAAAGCTCGGAATAAACTTCCTGTTCCACATCAGCAGATATCATTACCAAATTTAAGGGACTTTTCGGTTGAAAATAATGAAAGATTTATACTAAATTTTGTAACTTATTTTGGGTTTTGGTTTAGCTTGTTTCAATTTCAGGCCTTTTACCCAAATATCTCAATAAACTTTCGGCAACAGTTTTAATTATTCGAATACATTGTACAGAAACATAATACACAGGTAGTATATTGTACTAAGGGCATCTTAGTATTTTGAACATAGGAAATAATAGTCATTGAAATTTAGAAAAGAAGTTTCACTTATAACTTTCCTGTTAATGTTAATCTTCAATAGACCAAATTTCCTAATGGTCAAATATCGATCGTCGTGAATAATATTGGTTATTTTTAAGTTTCGTTAGAAAGTTCAGCCCAATATTAGAGAAAAATAAAATTAGAGAAGTACAAAACTCTAATATAACTACCACTGGAAACTTAAAGTATTATTTTTTATAAAAGAAATTAGAATTAATTTTGTGCACCAACTCCATTAAGTAAGAGTTCTTATGCAGTAGGTTATATTCGCTCATCAGCTGAACGAAGCATCCGTTTTTATGATGCCTGGAACGTCGTTATTGGATCATGCAGGCTGAAGTGTAGGCCTAGTCTGTCCTGAGCCACGTGCATTCAGTTCACATTCTCCCTCACAAAGTTTCATTAACGGTGGATCCTCTTAGCGTATAAACAATTGGATATTACAGGATAAATAAACCGAAAACATCTTGAAGATTTATAAGGTTTTTTTTCTAATTGATTTAAATAACCAGTTATCGAAATACTTCTAGACAAAATTAAAGAAGTGCTTTGTTACTCGAAAACACGGTTAGGCTTCACAGATATAATAAATCAAGTGTGAGAAATGGAATGCTTTTTATGAAGTTGAACTGGGTAATGCGGAATGCAGGGCCTTGTGTTCATCTTGCCGCTGTACATTCCTCCGTTCTTAATCAAATCTCTGTTAATAATAGAACCTGAATATTCAAAACCAATTTTAATACGGCAGACATGATACTTACTCAGTACCATTTAGCTTCATCTCTACGACCAACTTTTGTAACTTCCATTTTAATACTATCCTCATCATCCTATTTCCTATTCTATGTGAACCCTTTCCGAAAAATTTTCATACCAAATTCTGTGTGCATAGCTTCCATTGTTTCTACATGTGTATAATACCAGACATCTTTAAATTAAGCGTTTTCTAACAACGGAAGACGTATTTAACCACGATGTTCAATGTTAAGTAAGATTTCATATTTATTATCGGCTTCCTTTACGTAAGTCCAAGTACAGCCTGCTACATATATCGCCAGGCAAACATCAGTAAATTTTATTTTCCTTCTACTGTTTCAATGTACAGACTGCGAAAACGGAGAGGGCATTAAGGTCGCAGGAAGGAAAATTCAAATAACGCAATATTTGGCACTGCATCTTAAAAAAAACACTTACTTTCAAAATTAAAACCCCGAAAAGGTAATACAACTTGCAAGTAAATAAGGCAAGAGGTGAACTTGATACAAATAATCAATTTTGGATTTGCTGAAACCTCAGATCCTACTTCGAAACAGTTTTGAATTAGTTTGAGAAGCGACTCAGCATTGTGACCTGATTTCTACCTTCCAACAGCTGACAACACACAGCCTACACAACCACGTAAAATGAGAAAGATCGATCTGTAAACTGCTGCAGTATTTTGCTACGTTCAAACATTCCACTTCAAACGTCCGCATTGCTTGTCTCTTTATCCCTTTCGGTTTTACTCAGCGCTAGAAAAAAGACGGTCTCTTCATTACACATTCACTTTGAGTTCAATTCTTTCTCTCCCTCGTTCTGTAATGAGAAGCCTCTCGTAAGCTTATGTAGATAAAAACTTCCAGCAGACGAGAATAGTTTCTGTTCTCTAAGACATCCAGCAGAGACACAGTAGGACTTAACCTTTAATACCTGAAAAATTTTTAAACTTTTTTCCTGCTGTCATCTGTTATTTTTAGTAATGTGAAACATCTGAAATAACAAAAACATATGATTAGACTACGGCAGGGTGTATAGGTATAGAGAACAGTAACAAGCCAATGAGGACATATGCCTTCCTCAGCTAATCTGGAATACAAAAATATTATTGTTCGATTTCAGGTAGGATCGTTCCTTACATTTGAATATAGACTGGCAACATACCATGGCGTGTGCATTGGTTCTAACAATACTCTGAAGAGGGTTTCATGTTTTTTGTTTAATTTTTTTAATGCAGTAGACCTGTTCGGAATAGTGAATTTAAAAAGATCTATAAGAAACTGACATATTTCAAAGCACTGTCCCAGCATTAGTTCCAAGGTACTGAGAAAGACCATGCAAAAGTTATTATGTCTGCTGCTTTTATAGACGAGATTTCAAATCGGAATTCCCGCACATTGAATTAAAATAGTAGGCACGCCACTGAAATTCCACCAAATCACACCACTTTTACAGGGTGGATTCCAGTGATAGGAACCACGCTAGACGCTTCATATGTTACACCTGTGCGGTTAGAGCAGATTTGGGCGGTCAGAGGGGAAGCGAGATATGCAAAATATGAATACGGTATGTAATATTTCATAGTAAATACATAGCATACGTAATTTGAAGACACGCTACTGCGTCAGGCCTGTGCTCGACAAAGTGGGAAATTGGTACAAAAGACGGGATTTGTTGCAGCACAAAGTCACCAAAAATGTGCTTTTTAGAGAGGTTGTTTTGTTTTTCGTCTAAACTGTATATATAAAACGGGGGTAGATTTATTTTCTTACTCCTATTCTTTTCCATGGAGGAAAACACATCTGATGTCTTCCAAGATGACCGAAATATATTCCTTGACACGAATTTTTAATTCCATTAACTTATAATAAAAGTTTTATAAGTTAATGGAATAAAAACTTTGTGTTCAGGGAACAACTTTTATTAGCTCGATGCCAATACACTAAGTAACGCAGCTAATTGAAATGCTTCAATTGTGTTTGTTTTGTCTAACAAAGTGCACTCCACTAGTCTGTCGTGTCGTTAAAGCAAATGCAAATTTTTATACACGTTTTCTAACAAATATTCGCCAAGAAATAGTGATTCGAAGACCATAGTGTAGTCGCCATATTGGAACAATTAAGTGAACCGCGTCCGCTCTGAGTACTTCAGCGAATAAAAAAATATACCAAACGTCTCAAAGCCTGTCTTTCCGGATTTTCGACGAGGAACTAAAATGCTTAAGGATTACCAGATTTATGTTTAAAAAATACTAGGAACAAACACGCAGCAAATCATTGTTTGAAGCGACAAAAATATGAAGAAGATATGAGCATCGTGAAGATTCTCTTCGTGGAAAGTCCAGGTGGCACCAGAAGGCATGAAACACCGAAGAGAAGTTGCGCTGGCCACGTGGAGAATTACCTTAAGTATGCACATGGGGTCAGGAGGTGGATACTAAAGCATTCCGTGAGGGAAGATTTGGCTGCGAAATTCATTAAGTCTGAAGTGCTGCAAGGACCATAGCTGCTTGGAGTGAAGGACTTAAATATCAAGTTTAAGAAGTAGCTTGACTTTTCGTGGCTCGAAAATCCTAGTGGACCGAGGACTTTCAGAGAACACAGACAAACCACAATCGACAGGACTCATCTGGACAAGTGATCGACTGGTCGCAGAAACCTCTACTTGACAACACATAATCATAAGAAACACATCCATGCCCTCGGTAAGATTCGAACCCGCAATCCCAGCAAGCTAGCGGTTGCAGATCCACACCATAGTCCGCGCAGCCACTGGGATCGGCAAGCAGCTTGATTGGCCGGGCTATATTTACGGACCTGTGCAAGATAATCAGAACTTGCCGTGAGTGATGTAAGCAAGGACCTGAACAAGCTTATGAACCAGAATTTCGAAATTGGTTTGGGAGGCAGGCCGACAGCAGGCTCTAATCCAGGTACATGGGCAGTGTGATACAGGAAAACATGTCGGGTATTTAAATGAATAGAATATAAGAAAAATATTTGATACGAATTTTTCTTCCGTCGTAATACTTCAGTGAAGAGTCATTACAATTTTAAACGCAGATAGTTTACTGACAAGAACTGTCATTAGTTTCGAAAATAATCCCCTAACATATTAATGCCTTTATCCCATTTTGCAGGGGGCAATAAATCCCAGTGCGGTAGAAGTGTCTTATCGCTCTCTCAACCATTCACGTACAGCCATTTCCGCTTCCTCATTACGAGTATGGTGGAAATCGCCAGGATGGGAAAAATTCTTCGATGTGGTCGGGGATTGCGTTGATTGAAGACACTTTAGAGTCATAGAGAAAAGTTTAATATTACTATGATTCTTATTTAATTTTTATGACCAAGAGACCTAACGTATGGAACATTCATCCAAAGCGGTAAAAGTCAGGCAGGGCCAGGGGTTAGATATTTTGTCTATCTTAATGTTTCTTGTATAACTTGGATAGATTGGAAAAGCACAAAATTATTACGAATAAAGTACAATATGAGGATGTTCAGTTGTTTCTGCAGGTTTATAGTAGGGTCCAGTAACACGTTCTTATAACCACGGCAATTAACTTCTGTCTTTCACAGAAAACCTGACTAATCAACTGTTTATCAGTTTCTCTGAAATAACTCTACTCCGCGGATTTACTTACTTATTGGCACTGAATTCTTGACTGCAACAATATTTATGGTAATCTATAAGTACGCACTATGTCTCTTTCATCTATGAAAAGAAAGTGTGATGGGAAAGATAAGAAATAAATTTAACGAGCAGTGAATTGCACTGCTGATTCACAAATCCACGCGCAGTACCTACGACTTCTTTATTTCAAAGGTGAAATATGCAGATTAATAACACCTTCAATTGTTACACTTAAAAGAAATCTGTTATAAAAATTAACATTTTAAAGACGAAACCTAATCTGCTTTATATAAGGAATCAGGCAGTACCGCGATGTAAACACTTTCCACCATGGTTGTACAAACGGATCAGTTAATGACGTATAAAGCAAAGGTCGCCGTCTGTTTCGAGATGCATATAAAACACTCAACGTAAAGCGAGCACCATGTAGAAATTTGAATGTTAAACCTGGTGGTACGTAAAGAAACCGCTAGACTGTAAAAGGTTAAATTACGAAAGTTTAGAAAAAAGGGGCGACAAGTAGTGAAAAGATAAAATATTTCTCATGGGACAGGAACAGAACAGTGTTATTAACACAGGACTGTGTAACAGAATACAGCAAACTTTGCACCACGCTAAACAATTCATCTGTCAAATATGGATTTAGTATTCAGTGTCACGGAATTTAAACTGCCAAATTCTTCATGTAGAAGACTTTGGGTAAAAAAGATAATGTAGTTTTTACGTCTATCACAGAATGTTTATAGACTACGTTATCACCATATTCTCCTCGTACCAGCGCCCAGCCGTTCATCAATATGAACGGGCGAGGAAAATCCAAGCAATAAATTTTCCGTTCAATCTTTTGGAATACATTGCTATATATATAATCCGCAGAGAAAAAGCCTTGCAAATCAGTTTTAAAAGCTTATGTTAGAGTTACCAATAAGACAGAATTACTACTGAAATTGAATTTCGATATTGCTTGCCTCAACACAAACCTCGGTTAAGAATATGTCAAGTATATTTTTTAATTCAAATGAAATATGGCGGAGTTCTGAGAAAGAGTTAAGTAAGAAAACACTTTTCAGATAAAAGTAACAGAAATTGACCCGTTGTATCAAATCACCTGGTAATTTTGTTTAAGTTTCTCCAGCTACAGGCCGGAAACTTTGCTAAAAGTATTTTAAAAAATTACAATGCTTAAAAATAGTGCCTGCAACATGTCGAGTTCGATCTTCCTGTATGTTATCTGTGTCACTGTTGATGTCCGTACTGCCCTTTCTTTTCTTAGTACGATAGATACTTAAATTATTTCCATATTATCAGCCCTGCCTCATCAAGTCTAGATCTTTTTTTGGAGGGGGGCAAAAAGCTAGTACAATTTTTTACGCTAATTGCAGAGAGTATTCCGGGAAGGGGGGATGAAAACCACAATAATTTAAGGCAAATTAATGTACTTACATGTAAAATGTGGAAAATATGTATTACATTGATACAAAGCTCCTAATCTTAGATTCAATACACACTTTCTGCAGCTTCCTATTTTAAAACTGTTCTGGGAATTGTCCGTTCATAAAGGCAGTGCGCAAAGAACTTGACCAAATTATTAAAAGTTTGGTATTCGATATCTCGAAATTAACCAACCTACTGGTTCTCACTTCATGACCAACAGTTTTTCCAGATTTCCAAAGAGAAAACCAAATTCCTAAATTTAAAAATTATTGCAGAATGCTGTGCGATAAAGCGTGGAATGACCCATAATAATTTTGTGATAAAATTCTACAGCGACAGATAAAATGGGTATTCAGAGGTAAAATAAAAGAGAGAGAGACGTAACCTTTAGGTTGTGGGAAAGAGGCGTAGATGCGATATATTATCTGCAATGCACACGTTCTGATGGGTACTAAGAGCAAATATACTGATAAAAATATAGTGATATGTATTGATAAAAACGGGCAGTATTTTGGAGAACTAGCCATAATGATTAGTGAGAAAAACATAGAAAGATATTCGCTTCTGTGCCTACCATACCCTACAGTTTTAACCCCGATATTTCGTTCTTTACCACCAGAGTCGCTGTCTGTATCAGTCCCCTTTCTTGTGACGGACACAAAAGGTTAATCATCCAAATGGCAGGAAACAATTCTAGCCCCTTGGTACCTTGTTGCTTTCACAGCAGTTCTGCAAATTCTAATACAATGCCACGTATTACATTGGTACTATTTTATGAAAGACATTTCAATAAAAAGTGAATACCCCTTGCCAATATTTTGGTGTAAAAAACGAAAGAAGTTTTCGGGGCACCGGAAAATGTATGTATGTGAAAGCGTGATTGAAACGAATCCTATATTCCGAGATTCGCTCACAAAGATGAATGTATATGCATTTTGCATACTCCGTGTTGAAATGCGTATTACACAAGAGATGCATATGCTTCGGACTCCCAGAAATGGCTTATTTATCGTAATTACCAACGTTCAATAAGCTTCGTTAAGTGACAAGTTAAAGTATTCGTATGTTATTAAAGTTTTGTTTTTTATTCACCAACTAAAGCACAAGTGAATTGTCTTAAAAACAATTTTAAAGTGCACATTAAAATTAATATTAAAACAGCTGCGACATGTTTCGGTGTTACAGTCACACCATCATCATTATTCGTGTTTGCAAGCAAGAATAATGCGCTGGTCTGACAACCAATGTCGGTTTTTCAAGTGTTTCGAGACAGAATAAAAACATAATGTATTTTTTTAAATATAATATGTAGGCACTTCTAAAACCTGAAATTGTAACAAACATATTTACTCATCATGACATGCAGAAGCCTTCACTACTGACTTACCAGGTCAACGTAACGGATTGTTCTGAAACAATAAATACATACGAGATGGCTATTATTCGCGTTCTGTTATATTTCTATTGTATCTGACCCAATTGTTTAGTGCAACCAGCTACATGTTAGCACACAAATAAGATTAACAGGCCTCAAACAATTGGAATTACACACGAAACACTGTCCATTGTTCAGGTAGACAAACTACACATGTTTCCATGCATTTCTGTAAAATCAATAGACAGTGGGATTGCCAGTAGCTACTGCGTACTAATGGCAAGTTATTGTGTTTTAAAGGCAGGAAAATAGTGAATTTCAATGTTTAGGTCGAAAATTCAGCCGGGATTACTCCAAACTAACTGAACCAATGAGCTCTGCTTTCAATTAAAGTTTTGTATTTATGTATGAGGGAATTAGGCTTACACGCAATAAAATGTATTAGACAACTGGAAAACAAAGTTCATAGTAGAATATTGGGCCAAAGAATTGTGAAGGAAACACATTATTATTTTTCAATGTACATGTAAACCTGACTAGGTGGGACGTTTTATCAGTTTATCATTTCGAAAATCATATTTGTTGTAAGCATTTGAACTGTCATTATTGATTTCCTTGTAACTGAGATATTATACGTATTTGATGCTACTAAATATTAACTTAAACTCTCAAAAAGTAAGCGAACTTTCCCTCATTAATAAAATTACGTATTAAATGAATGAACATTTAAGAAACGTGCGCGTCGGTAGTAGCATCGAAATTACGCCCGAGTTCGCAAAGGTAAAAGGTAAAGTGATCCCGTTACAGGTCCGGTGTGACCCTGAGGGTGGGTAGAGGTACAGTTCTACTCTTCCACGACCGCGGCACTAGAAGGGGGTGAGTGGTCAGCAGCAAACCACGGCTGCACTTTAACCCCGGGAAAGATCCGGTACCCATTTTACAGGTAGCTGTGTGGGCCCCAGGGCCGGTCTGGACGGGCGGAAAATCTCATCCCCACCGGGATTCGATCCCGGACCGTCCAGCCCGTAGCTCAGTCGCTATACCGACTGAGGTACCCGGCCCACGTGTTCGCAAATGGAATCAGTAAAAGGTACGATTTTATTCCTGCGGAGATAATGGGCTTATAACTTTTGTGTTTACTGGAGTGTTAGAACTTTTTCAAAAAAGATAATTCGTGTTATAAAAATGTGGTAACATGTTAATTAAAATTTACAAATATTTTAATAAATCTAGCTATTTGAACTTATATTAAATATTTACATTATTATTCTTATTAATATGACTTGTTTATAATATTTAATCCTTTACGCAAAAAATGGTGTTCCTCGTTCCACACCGTGCGAAGAATCTGCTTAGCTGATGTGTCAAATCCATTAACTTTGTTACTCGAAAATGAGTGACATTTATAG
>Ga0131853_10010298_pt1 | contig 17095 bp, 10 predicted proteins | sample TergutLab28metaG_FD_92764 | JGI IMG/M metagenome (GOLD analysis project Ga0131853, IMG submission 92764) | Labiotermes labralis P1 segment gut microbial communities from Petit-Saut dam, French Guiana - Lab288 P1 (version 2) (version 2) | ecosystem: Host-associated > Arthropoda: Insects >... | reverse complement strand
TTTCGGTTATGTGTGGTGTGTCGGGGGGTGGTGTGTGGGTGGGGGGGTTGGTTGGGGGGGGGGGGGGGGGGGGGGGCATGTGCATGCGTGCGTGCGTGTGTGTGTGTTTGGGGGGCATAATATTTATTGCAAGTGAAAAGTTCACTGTCAGTGAGCATTACTTACTGATAATTAGTTCACTGTATATGTTGTGTAGAAAGTGGAGATACATTTCGGATTTCACATTTATCGCTGGTTGAAATCATCACATTTTTTGCTACTTTAAAAGAATATCGACAGTCAGCATTCACATATTCAAAATCTACAGGCAAAAACAGACAGAATGTGCCAGAACTGTGATGCTATGCGTACATTGTTTCTTATAAATCAGTCCATGAAAATGTGCAGCATGACAGAATTATTATATTTCATGCACCTTGAGAACAAATCTGGAATCTTAATAAGCAAACACTGTATTAACTGATCGCACTGCACAGCTGCCTAAGACTAAATATCAGCTGCTGTGTCTAAAAATTCCACGTAACAGGCAGAAAAGGTTACAAAATTTACAACAGAAACACAATTTAGTCAGCAAGTAACCTACACATATTGAGATTCTGACATAATTTATGAACAATCCACTCTACAATCGTTTCTCTCTGATAAGCTTATCATTAGCAATCCAAAAAGTATAGTAAAAACAATTTGACTTTACCTGAAGCAAAGCTGGCCCCAAAACTGGAATAAGAAATCCATGGTACAGAAACTCCAACATTTGTTTCTTTACAACTGGATGTGCTACTTGTACAACAGCATTGCAGAATTCCAATGAGTTCATGAACATTGTCAGCTCACCGATGTCATTCACATCATCTGGGGTTAGACGATGCCAGTCTTCAGTCTCTATCGTTATTTTGCGTGGCAGTACAGAGTACAGCCCACTGAGTCCTGTTGCAAGCACCTACAGACACAGAGAAGTTAATACACATTTGTGAAGATAAAAACAAAGGCTGCAGTCAAATCACTAGCACTCTTCCTTCATATATGGGACAAAATTCACACCTCAAAACCAACTATCCCATGTGATACGAGGTTCTCACAGTGGCATTGAAAAAGAATCACATCTTCTGGAACATATGCCATATCAGCGACTTCCTACCGTCTGTCCTCAGTGCCTGAAGGGAAATGCCAGAATACTGCATCAAATTACACCAAGACAAAAGCCTTCTGGATGGGGTTAAAGTCTTCAGTAACACTACTGTGAGAACCTTGAATCTTATACACTGGCATATTTTCCAATTCATTATTCATTAACGATCCACTATTCAACACTGTATAACCTGAGCTATTGAAAATCATGTTAAATAAATAGCCTAAATGAAAATACAGAAGTCCTGTCAAATCCCAACATTTTCAATGTTAAGTCATACTCTTGCCATCTTATTACATATAAGATGCCATGTATTCACATATCACTTGATCAGGTAAACAACGGCTTCCGGTGACGTCCATTGAAAAAGCAACATGGTACACTGAGTGTTAACGGATAAATCAGAGACTACTAGCACAGGGTGCAGTATCAATTAGTGTCTGGCCAACATAACAAGCAGTACATATTCTGCTTCAGTGTATTTTAAACATAACTTATCATTTAGAGCCCACTGGTCACTATTTGTACCATCTGCTGCAACATTAGGAAACCATGCATTTTTCCACACATTGTATTTCTGTTCTCCATGATTCCCGCAGTAAATACTGATGATCTCCCTGAACAGCATTAACTGGCTGGTTTTTACAATGAACATGCATTGTGTTTTCTGTGTGGGAGGAATGGAAATTACATATGAAGTAGATAAACATCAGTTTTCAAAGGGTTAAAAGTATACTCCTTCAGTCCGAATTATTACATTAATTTGCAGTGTTAATCTGGAGTATCGGTAATTTCTAACTACCCTCCCTCCCATATAGTCTATACTGGTATAAGAGCAATACTTCCCTGCTCTTATAAACATACATCAAAAGTCATGCCTAATTTGTAGGTTGGTTTATAATCTCTTGTCATACCAGTTGCACACAACAATAGTCACGTGAACTGCGAATATGTTGCAATTTCCCACTTTTAAGACCAAAAAAATATGGGTTAGGATGACCACCAATAACTTCATGTCCTATAAAATTCCTTGGATTAACTAATTTTACTTTTTGTTATTTATTTCACAACACTTTAAATAGTTCAGATTAAAAGTACAGGCCAGAAATATGAATTCAAAAGGACTGGGACAAAATCAGTCATGACTTAATTTTAAACACAACACTATGTAAGAATCCTCCAGGACCCATTTCATTGCAACATTCATGCAAAATTTGGAGAAAATAAAAAAAAAATAAGTTCCAAACCAATTGGAAAAAAACCCCTCTCTTGATGGTGAGTGTGCACAAGCGCAAGTGCAAGTGCATGTACATGCATATGTACACAATCACACACACATATCCACATATTTCTAACAGAATTAATAACTACAAGCTGCAAGACAGAAGGGAATACAGGAGGAAGGAGCATAATAGATATACAAAAACAAGCCTTAATTGTGTTCTACTAAATTTGGGTCTCTCTAAATTCTTCAGACAATAAACATGATATCACAGTACACCTATAGCCACATCAGGTATCTTATCTCTCTTCGCACTTATACTGATAACAAATCCAAGCATATGTCACAATGAACATAGCTATGGGAGCATTCACTTTTCACAAACAATTACAGAATACCAGTTCTCACATCACAACTCTTTGCTGCCACAATTTAGTGCCCTCTGCACCCTGCAAAAGAATGAAAATTTAAATTGCCACCCATTACCTTGAACGCTCCTGGTTTACGAATTCACGTGATGTTACAGTTTGATTCTAGTCTCCTTGTGCAGCCAAACGGTTAAGATTCAATTCAGTGATAATTTAAGTACATGTCAAACAAAACTAACCTGTGAACTAAAATGCATTTTATTTTTGGATTACACACTTATATTACCTAAATACAACATTTACAACTTAAAGATTCATAGTTCTGGAAATCTGTGACTTGAAAGTTAGGCTTTATGAGTTCTACCTAGAGCTGCTTGTTTCCTTTGGAACCAAACCTACAAAAATGTAATGAAATGTACATAAAATTACACTCACTGGGCAAACATTTGAATGTTCAGCAATATATGATCCCACATTCTCATTCTTCTTGGAGAGAGACATACAGAGCAGTAATGCATCACGGGCCTGCTGACCAATGCCACCATCACGGTGAACAAAAGGAATCAGCAAGGTGAAAATCACAAACCTGCAACCATAAAAAACATTTCCTGCAGCGCAGCACAGCCTAGTATAGTAAATGTGGGACAACACAAAAATTTGGTTTTCAATTACTATTTTCCATCTCCACTAGCGTCTTTGTGTACGACTACTATTCTACAGCTGCTGTGTTGTGCCAGCATCTGGAAGCAACTGCCCATGCACTTCTGGAAACTTGGCATGTGACCCCACCTGGCCGCAGCGGCCTAGTGTCTTAAGATAATGGGAATAAGAACCCGGCATACAGTGGCCAGAGACTGGAAAGAATGGTATTGAAAGCCAAGATTCGCAATGGACAGTAGTGCTTGAGGAACAAGAGGAGTAGAGGAGGAAGAGGAAAAAGAGGAGAAAAAGGAGGAGAGGGAGGACATGAAAGAGGAGAAGAAGGAGAAATTGCCTAGTGTACTATTACTTGATGGTATTTAATTTCAACAGCAACCAACATGTTCATATCCACAACATTACACTTCCGCTTATCCTAAAGTCAATTTAAATGATCCCTTCAGAGGAGCAAAATTCAGGTTTCACTGTACAGCAGCCCCACCTCATTCACAGTTTTGCACATAGCACTTTCCTTTTTTAAGAACAATTACTGTGACCACCTTCAGGCATAATGGTGTAGTTCCCTCATTTATTCGCAGCTGCACTTGCGTAGTCGTACACAACAGGCAGACATCTGCAAGAGTACATCAGTTAACAGCTAACTCTATACAGCACCATATGGAATTTTAGTTCGACTATCATAAATTTTAAAAGTAGTTGTTGCACTCATACTGTAATTATACCTGGAAATTGGGACGATACTTAATGATAAAAAGACCAAGGACAAAAAGAAAAGCAAAGTCTCTGTTGCAGAAATCTGTACTGTGTGTGTGTGTGTGTGTATCACACTCATGACTAACCACCTAACTCCATGGAGCAGTGTCCTTCTTGAGGAGGTAACAGTGCCTAACCCATTCAAGAAATTCCCTTCACTTTATGCAACCCAAAGGTTTATTACCCATATTCATTACAGCCCACCTGTCCTGAGCAAGATGAACAAGTCCCACCCTCCCATCCTACATCTTTAAGATCCATTTCCACACTAAGCTCCCATCATTGCCAAGGGATCCCTTCCTTTCAAGATTCCCAACAAAAGCACAGTAAATATTTCTCTTTTCCCCCATATGTGTCATATGGCCCAATCCATTTCACCGTCCTTGATTTGATGACCCCTGACAGTATGTGGCAAGGAGTACAAATTACGATGTTCCTCCATATAGTACGTTATAATACATAACGTACAGACAGCATCTGTTATCACATACCAGAGCACAGCAGCTTTGTCACACAAAAAGACTGCATCCCCCCACCAACAGCTGCGGTGCACAAGTCAGTAACAAAAGATACTCTCTATACCACATTACATGTATATAAGAAAAGACAAGACAGTCACAGAATAAGCGGTAATTCTTTCCAAGTGTTCAAATCTTAATTCAAATCACTCATGTAATGCCCATCTTTAACCTGGATTAATGACAGCTAACATTAGTAATGAAAATTAAATTAGCACATTTATTTTCACTTACTTGGTTGGACCTTGATCTGCAGAGGCATAGAAAAAGAGGTCAAGCAGCTCGACGTTTTGCATCAGTGAGACACAAAGCTGGTTGAGCAATACAACAAGCCTCTTTTCAAGCTCAAGAGGGAAAACTTCACCAGCACATGAAGCAAGAAGTCTAAGTAATGGGCGGATGAAAGGTTCATGGACTAGTAACTGTTGACGAGATTGACTAACCAGCAATTCGTATAGCTTGAGCTGCTCCAAACGGATGGCATTTCCATACCTACAGAACAAAGTGCACAACCACTAAACTTAGCACTACTTTTACAAAATACATTTAATCAGACACAAATTTCACATCAGTGGGTATAAGATATATATATATAGAGAGAGAGAGAGAGAGAGAGATAGCATGTGTGTGTGTGTGTGTGTGTGTGTGTGTGTGTGTGTGCATGCATGTAGTATTGACATGTACTAACCAAAAATATGGTCACTCAAATACCAGTGGTGTCAGGAAAATTTTGGATCATGACTAACTTTCTGCTCAGCATCTGGAAGATGGCTTTTGGAGCCCTGGAAACCTCATTCAGCCACTTTTGGCACAGAAAAAATGGAGAACCACATCCAACTAAGGTAAGATAAACACAAATCTAAGTCTTAAAAACAAATCTGTATTTTAAATGTAACTTTTCTTTGTCATTATCTCTTGCCTGATCTACATTTCTAGAATGAATAGCTGTCTGAATAACAGAATTTCTAAAATTTTCTGAGCCCAGTAGACATGTCCATTCACTTCATGTGCATTTAGAAGTGAAGCAATAAAAGAGAACCAGTAAGATATCTAAACTGCTTTCAATGTGTTATGTACTAATGACAGCACATATGTGTATCAATACTTAATTTGTATTAAAGTCATTTTTAAAACTTCAATTCAATAAATTGTTAGGATAAGATTCACTCCTTAATAGAATTCATCCCAGGCATCTTCAAAACATACTCAAACAACACAACAGTTGGGATATTCTGACTACTTAACATTGTTTTGATCAAGATTCACTCCATCTCTAGGGACATACTCCTGTGGTACCATACCTGCCAGTGTGCACGCTCCATGCAAACAGCTTTTCTAACAAGTTCTCACTGAGAAGAAATTCCAAACATGAGCAAGACTGGCCATTTTCATTGCTTGGACTATTTCCAGCAGTCCGTAACTCTAGCAGCAGCAACCCCACCATCTGACCCAAATGATTGACAATGCCCAGCACATCATCCTGAACAGGAAAACCATGAGGCGGCTGAAAGTAAAAAAATTAAAATAAGAAAGCATCCCTCCCGTACAGAATAAGACTATGCCATGATATTAGTTAAATGGGTTTAACCTCCAGCACAAGTTCACACACACAAACAGAAAAAGAGAACACCCCCTCCCCCCCTTTAAATTCCATAGACATTCTATTTAAGAGTTGTAATTACTTTGCTTCATCTGTGTATAAATATCATAAAGCTTAATTATTTATCACAAGTTACAGATGTGGTGTTACAGTACAGATCTTCTCTGAAAGCTCCTGAAATCTTTTACCATTTTTTACTCAAATACAAGACTAGGTTTTTTTCCCTTAAATCTGGTGCTTAAATATGTGAAGTCATTTTAAATTCACACATGAAGTGCCGAATCAGACTGTGCCAAACTGGATCACTCTAAACCGGACTACACAGAGCCAAACTGTGGCCCGCACTGCCAAATCATCATGTGAGATCTCTGCTCTTCGGAGACATTACGCAATGTTGAGTGGTAATTCCATACTGACGTTTTGGGAGAACCTATCAGTTCCAGCTTCAAGGGTCAAGAAATCCAAAAGGAGAACAGAGCACCACTTATGCTAATTTGACACAATCTTCTTTTTAAGACTTGTCCATCAACCAACTTTTTAAAGAAGCACTAAGTTTTGCAGCTGGCTCTGTTTCTGTTTTCAGGGAAAGAAGCACCTAACCCAGTGGACCCCTCAGACTGAGCTAATCTGATCAATGAGCACCTTAGAAACTGTAACTTGTTAAGATATGTACCTGAGAATGGATTTAGTCCAAGAGTAGTAACAAGAAAATCACTATTGAAAAATCGAAAATTAATTACATGGCTCAAAAATAAAATTGGACCAATCCACAAATTAAAAACCACAAAAACAGCCATGAATCCAGACTGATCAGACTACAGACAAAACAGAGAAATCCAGAACACACATATTTAAATTCTTAACACCAGTAACACCATTCGTGGAGAAAACTGTGAATCTTCAGGCGGTCAAGTAAGTTTATAAACCAAGAAATATAAATGTATTATTAAGTAAATGTGGATCATAATGGCATGGCAGTGCATCTCAACAGAAGTGACTGTGAAGGCTTTTAAGAAGTGTCGTATATCCAGTGCAGTCAATGAGACTGATGATGATGTGTTGTGGGATGGCAGGGAAGAGGATGCGAATGTTAGGAGTGAGGGCGAGGAAGGTGAAGGCACTGACTGTGAAGATGGAGACAATGACACTGATTGGTAAAGGTAGACAGAATAAGACATGCTTTGTGTAATAAGTGTATGGAATTAAAAATAATTTTGTTAACAGAAGTTACATTTATGGAGTTCATCTTAGATTTGGATAAATACATTTTCCCTTGGCAGACATTTTTTTTGGGGGGGGGGGGTTCATCTTAGATTACATTTATCTTGCATTTAGGTATATACAGTAACAGTAATGTCATAATCCTCTTATGTCCTATATGACTTACTACATTCATTTTGCTTATGTCACACAATGTTCTGTATTTCAGAAAGAACCATCAGTGCAGTCCTCCACAAATATTTGCTACATAAATGATTATCAGTTATGAATAAATTCACAGCAAACTGTGACATGCCTTTAAAACCATGTAACATTATAAGTGTCCTATAAGATTAAAACCATTATCTTTATGGAACCTGTGATGAACCAAACAATTCATGTATCATGGAACACTGCACAAATGGTTGCTGAATGTAACATACACATGTGAAGTGACACTCCAAGAACATGTCTTCTGAACTGTCATCACAGTCCACAACACACCAACAATAACATATCCAATTCATGAATTAAGAAAGAAAACCCATTATTCTGACAGTTTGCATATTGACCAAGTTAAAACCAGGTTTCACCACTAAACAAACAAGTGTGGTATCTACTTCTCCATCACGCACCCCATAAGAGTACCTGTGCACAATATTCAATCTTGCTTCATGACCAATACTGCAGAGTATGTGAACCAGAACTGTCTTACATGGATTTGACATACATGTCTTCTGTACATTTTATTACTGCCTAGTCTGAAACACACTGCTCAGAAACATTTAATGTGTCTCTAAATTGTTTTCTGAATTTACATCACACTTCCTTTAGTGTCTGTATTCTGCAGCTGTATCATATGAAATATATCTGGCAACAAGCAGATGACATATATATTTCCAGTAAGCAATGGGCAAGGTATCTGGTGTATGAGGATGTTTATACAGCATAAATGTGCCAATATGAAGTGACTTGCAATAGTTTTCTGGCACAGTACATCCCTGTATATTAAAACGGGCAGAACACTTTTAAGTTCACTGAGTTCTATTGTGTTAAAGACCTATATTCACATATGCAAACACATGTAGGAAAACGCCCCTAGAAATTAATTTTACATATTTCGGCAACAAGAAAATTCACTGTATTTTTAAGACATGCTGTTTTATTTCCCAAAAAGTGCAGTCTATTTCATAATTTTATCTTCTTCTGTTCAAATAATGTGCCCATAAACTAACATGTAAATTTTAATACCCACCATGGTAGGATAAAGGTTAAGAATAACAGAGGGTTAAGCATCACAACATTAAAACATATGAGAAGTGGAGGTAGATTTCGGCATGCATGAGGGGCTGGATGGGTCCCAGAGCCAGTCCAGACATTATAGCAAACAGAAAAATAACTGCTGTTGTTGCCAAATAATCAAACCCTGATCAAACCAGTCCAGAGTCAATAACTGTATTAATGTCATACTGAATCAAATTAATTAAATTAACAGAACCTAATATCAAATGATGGTCTCCTGCATTCTTCCATCATGGTACTATCCTATGCACTGCAAGAAGCCACAAGATCATCACCTGAGGTACACCCACGACAAAAACCCCAAAACTCAACAAAAATTTAACACAAGCATAATAATCTAGGCTTGCCATATTTTTTATATATTTGTAGTGTATTTAACAACGCTGTCAGTATCTCCAGAAAACACAGTGTCAAAAAATTGGATTATAATGAAGGGGCAAGGATATGGAAGGCAGTGGTCATGGCCCAATTTACACAAAAGAGAAAAACCACAGAAATATCAGTCATATGTACCAGACCAAATTCAAAACAGGCTTCTCCAAAATACAAGTGAGCATTACTTCTTTAGCCAACTTGCTCTCTGACAAAATGTATGCAAATGGAAACTGCCTGATAATTTGCATGCAATATCAGAATATGTGTACTGCTCCACTCTGGTGTCAAGTCTCAAAGAGAATAATGAAAGAGGATTCTGAAAAGCATGGGACATACTGCAACCATGTTCAATACTCTTACTTTAACCATCAACCAACTCTGACACCATATGATAACAACAAACTGCCACACTATCTATCACAAACATAGTAAAAGACTGTCCAAAACCATAAAGCTTACAAAGTGGTGTTACACAAACCAAAATGGACCGTTCTATATCGAGCCACATAACACATGAGTGCAATATTCTTCACTAGCACAGCCCAATAACCCATCCTCAATAATTACCTGGAAGTTTCATTGCTGTTTTCACATAACTAGAGCTGCATACACATCAAAATATTCTCAATCAAAGATTCATCAGCAGCTTCATCACTGATATTATCTGTGCTACAAATGTATACAATTATCACTGTACCACACTTTACTCATACTGTACATGGTAGTAATACTCAGCGAATACTCACTTATACGATGCCCCCAAAGAGCATATTACTTTCTCGTAATCAAGAAATGGGCGCTAGAAGCTATACTGCGTTATGATACAGAACCTGCACTTACTTGTGTTCTTTCTATGATTTCGTATATTTGCTGCCAATGTTTTTTGAAACTGTCGTAACATGCAGTGGGATCACATTCTTTCGGTGGTGAGTTGGACGGCCTGCGTATCCCAAAACTCGCCCTTAAAGGGCTGTTGCGTAGCCAACTCATATTTCGTTAGGTGCAAACCGTTCTAGGCATCCTGTAAACGCAACATCATTCACACGCATTAATAGAAATTACTGACAACATGAACTAACACATCAAATGATTTCCGCGAATCCTCTACATCCTACCTACAGTATTCGAAATTAGTAAACTACTAGTATCAACTATCAACATAAGACACTTGCTTCATCGGTCCTTCAATTCTAAGAGATGCTTGCGCCACAACATTAGCTACGCCTACAAGGTGTAGATACAGTACATGACTATTGTAAGCATGTAACACATTCGGATCAACTTATTACTTATAAGGTACTACGCGCTTACTAATCCTGCATATTCAGTTTTTCAGTTATATACCTTTTACAATACGGAAAAAAAAAAGTTCCAAAAATATTCATTTCTCTCTTCAACCCGTTCCTTTCCACCACACATTCCGCCATTACTACAGATGACATCTCAGTGTTTAAAAGTAAACAAATAACGTCAAGGCATGGAAGGGTACAAGTGATATTAATACTGAAATAACAATGTAAAGTCATAAAGGTAATTATTCAGTTTTGTTGTCTTGTTTCTTTAGTAATTTTGAAAAATATTACATTGTTAACTTTGCGGTTGAGATTTTATTTGTGGAACATGGCGGCGAAGGAGGTGGGAATTATGCATTTTAACACTGCTAGCAGTGTGATATGAAATAGTTACTGCTAATTTATCTTCAGTTATATTTTGCAAAAATCAGTGTATTAATATGTGTTTTACCATTAAGTTGATCTTGTTTATTTCAGCTGAAAGTTACATGTTCTAACCTTACTGTTACGGCTGTCCCAAACTTACTACAGAGTTTATCAAACTAAACATTCACACCAACATTATACTTACTAGTGTTCCTCATCGCCATGACTTGCTTAGCCACTCATATGCGAATAGTAAAGTAAGGAAATATAACAGAAATCTATTCAAAATTACACAGGCATTTAACCACACAAAATTCCTAGAAGTCTACCATTTCTGTAGCTCTAATTTGCCAAAATATTGGAATCTTTCATATAAAATAAACATATCGTCTTTTCCCAAACACTAAAGCATCCACCTGAACCAAATAGTCTCCCTGAAGATGGAGACATCACGTTCCTCTAAAACGGAGCACATTATTCTGCAAGGAGTAAAAACCTAGGAGACCATCATTTGAGTTCAAACTTGCTGACACTCGATTCTTGTATGAGATCCAAGAAACAGCCTCAACACTTCGTAGTGTTCATATGTATGGAGCATGAATGATACATACGCGTACTAATTTTTAGATCCTTTACAGGTGGATTAACCTACGCCAGATTATAACTTCATCATTTTAACTCATTAGTAATGAATAGTTTTAACTCAAATGTGGTGAGTGGTGATCATTTTCTGGAGCCCAACAAAGTATACTATAAAGTTAGTGACATGTTAATGTATCTGTGGATGTAACACTTCAAATGCAATATAATTACTTATATTAGAGGTTCCAAGATTTATTTGTTTCTTCGGGACCCATCCTCCCACCAGTTAACCTTCATGTTGTGTACAGTATTTCACATTTCTAAAACCAAAGCTCATTATGCAGGTATTAGAGTTTCCAAAGATATAATCATGGTTCATTAAAGAATACAAATATTACTCAATGCATAACCATATGTTAAAAATTTTCCTTATGGATTAGAACTCGTCTGTAGTGAAGAAGATGTGTTTCCTTGCATAAGTGTGAATAAGATAATTCTGGTACATCTGTATACTGCTACATTTACGTTGTGATATCCATCATCTGTCCATGGTATTAACAGTTACTTTAGGTGCAACTGGTAAATTGCTTCTTCAAGGTGATGCTGTTATTGAAAACAACAGAAAATTTAGAAATGTTAGCTCATAAGTGGGAAGCTAATAAGGATATATGTGACAGAATGTGCCATTTTAATGCGTCTTGATCAAAAATTTTTAAGTCTGAGGCTTATATGTTGCGTTTTTTTAAAAACATTATTTTAACTGACATGTGTCACTAGTCATAGTCAGCTTGTGTAACTTACAAAATATCGACATGCTGTGAACTGCATGTTTGTGAGATGTTGTGACACGTCTGTGAGCCAAAGGAAAACATTTTCAGTGCTTTCTTTAAGTATGGTTAATAGAAATGTGATATGTAGTTCTCACCACAAACTGGAATAGTAGCAAGTGCTAGGCTGTCTGCTGTCATATGCAGCAGTCTGTGAAGACTGATGCAAGTTGTCAGATAAAATAATAATATCCCTCTAGTATAATAAGTAATGACTGAATTTTGAACAAATAAGGAAATGAGAAAATAACACAAATGTAAAATAACACTATATGAAATTCAAAATACTAGTCAGTACTCCATGTTTGTGTTGATGAAATGTGCAAATTTAGGCCTTTGAGGCTGACATTGTTTGATTTTTACCTTATGTTTCCATTAATGCAAAATATCATGCAGATTGAAACTTTAGCTTATGCAGCATGAATGATGAGCACCCAAGAACACCAGCACTATAGAAGATAATCAGCTTGGCAGTAGTCAGTAAAGCGATAACATGTAGCTGTTTTCTTCAGAAATTTGAAGACCATCGACGTAAATGGGACCGCGACGAATATGAGCGTTTGGCAGCTGAGAGAATACAAGAGGAATTGGATGCCCAGGAGAAAGCAAAGCAGAAACAGCCCCCTGTCAAACGTGAATTACTTCGTCAAAGGGATTACAGAGTAGATCTTGAGTCAAAACTCGGGAAGAGTGTAGTAATTACAAAAAACACACCTTCATCACAAACTGGAGGGTAAGCTAAATCTTTGTAGCTTATAAAAGGATTCAGCAGATGGACAAAAATATGTGTACTGAACAGAAAAAAAAATTATCCACTGCTTCATTAAGTCATCCTTGTTGGAGACTCATCTTCTGATAAAGATTTGAAGAACCTGAAGATCTACACCATTGTCAGGCTTATTATTTTTAAACAATAAGTTTCACGCATTTAATTATTATTCCCAGAGAAGTAGGAAATTGGTATTTCACTGTACTTTAGAATGGTAATAGGTATAAATGGAAGTATTGTGCATTTAGATGTTAAACTGCTGACTTTAAACTTTCTCATTTCAGGTACTATTGCAATGTCTGTGACTGTGTTGTGAAGGATTCCATAAACTTTCTAGACCACATCAATGGGAAGAAACGTATGTTCCATACTATTTGCAAATAAGTCTGTTTTATCTTAATAATTTAGACCTGTAAATGGAAATTTCTTCAAAATGTAACTAACCATTGTACTGTATAATTTAGTACATACCTACCATATATCTCTGCATTTGTACCTCACAGGCAGTTGTATTTGAAGGTTTGAAACACAAACTAAAAATCCACAATCTTACTTCAATTTGCGCCTTTCTCTAAAAGCTGTTTTATGTAATCTCCCATTTTCCACGTCTGTCTTCCAGGAGGCTTTCGTACCACAATTGTGTGCTACATTACAGCCTCCCTGTCAAGAGTTTCATGCTGAACATTTGTAACTGCCATTGTTCAAAAATTATAGAATAAACAAACATATCACTCATATTATTCCTTTTTAAATGATTAATTTCCCTCTTCTTCTTTGATGTGTATTTGACATCTGTACTTCTTTGTTTTTATTCCCTTTGAAACCGTTTTCTCTTTTAAGAATGAGACATCAAACTTAGCTTTTGTATGGAACAAATATTAAAGTTATTCCATTATGCTTTATTGTGTGGTAGTTTAATATAGATAGTTCAAATAAGAATGTGGCAGTATCACAAATACTGCAGTTCTGACTGTAGTTGCTGCATTAACTTTCCAATATGATGAGTCATTCATATATTCAGGAATTGTAGTCAGTGCAGCAATGACTGAAGGTTCTGCATGCTCAGACTCTTTTGCCTTCAGGGATAAAGTCTCTTACTATTTCCATGAGGTATGTGGTTTAACAGTTATTTTTCTTAGCCAAATCCTGTGTAACAAAAAAACAAACAGCATACTATCACATTTCCTTGATATATATGCTTTTGTTATATATTGTAAGATGTCCACAATAATGAATTACACAATTTATGTACCGCAGCATGTTGGAAGTGATGGACCACTGGTTCAGCTTATCACAAGATGGTGTAATACATCCAGGTGTTTATGGCATGGTTAGAAATATTTACATAGACAGTATTTTTCAATGGCACATGATGTTAATTTGTATTGTACTTGATAGCATCACTTTCAGTGAGATGCCGCATTCTAAAAATATGCAGTAAATAACATTTGCTCTTTCCACAGATCAACGAAACCTTGGTATGTCAATGCGTGTTGAAAGATCATCGCTTGAGCAGGTGAAGAAACGTTTTGAAATTAACAAGAAAAAGATTGAAGAAAAGAAAAAAGATTATGACATTGAGCAGAGGATGAAAGAATTAAGAGAAGAGGAAGAAAAACTGAAGGAATATCGAAAAGAAAAGCGTAAGGAGAGGAAACGTAAACTTGAGGACGAAACGGAAAATCGGAATGAAACACAATCTGAACTTGCTTCTGTCATGGGATTTTCTGGTTTTGGATCATCAAAAAAGTAGCAGTGATTTTCTTATTTCATGTTTATTTTTTTATTTTGTAAAGAGACATTTTTGGAAGAGTGAGGTACTTGTAACAAAGTTGTGTACATCAGTATTGACTAAACTCTACAGCTGTGTTTGGAAAAAATATTTTTGGTTAAATACATGAATTAGTAACATGAACAACAGAAGACAAAATGAATAAAGGGTCTTGCCTGAGATCATTAAAGGAAATGTGATTTCTGAAGAAAATAAATTAAAACAAACATCTGTACCTAATGTATAAATATGGTACAGACATACTAGCAAATAGTGGGTTAAAGAGTTCATTCTTTCAATATGTGTGTGTGTGTGTGTGTGTGTGTGTGAGGTCACCTGCTGAATCCTGTAGTAACCAAAAGTAGCATGTTGCAGCATTTCTCAGTCCCATTCAGTTGTGAGTAAATATGCACAATTTTGGCATTGAGTGTTGCATTAGTTTTCTGTACAGATTCGACGGTGTCTGTGTGTTATGATGTCCCACATGTTCTGGCATGCTGCCCGTCTAACCGTGTACCCAGCATTATTAATAAAGTGTCCATTCCCATCACATCATTTTGACTAACACCTCACATGCTGTTCACTTCGCAAATATGATCTAAAACATATGCCAAATGTAATTGCACGTTATGATGCATCACTATGTTCGATCTATATGACAAGGCATCTTTTTTACGTTTATTTTGTTTCAAAAATAGGCATTCAATTAGTTATATTTTTGTAAAGTAGAGAACATTTAGTAAAAAGGCGTTTAGTTATTTCTGGAGAAATGGATGTCCTAAAGATTGACGTATGTGGATACCCAGATATGCACAAGATTGTCTGTAAGTATGATAATATTTCAAAGGCAAGGTCATTATATTTTCATTACTTTCACCATACTTGCACGTCTGTTATACAATTCTAAGATTTCTGAAGGAGCAAGGGCTGGGTTGTTGAGGTACACTTTGTAATGTTAAAACATTCATCATATGTGAATCCATATATCTGAAATCTTTGCTACTATGTCTCATCCATTCTTTAAAAAAAATATGCTTGAAGCAGAAGTATGCTTAGTACATATTCCCATAATTATACACAAGTCATACCCAGATTTTAGGTATGCACCATTTGTGAGTTGTAATGTTAGTCTGAATGCACTGACCCTAGGTTTAAGGTATGGTATACAGTATTTCTGTTTATATTGAAAATTGATAGTAATTGTTTTTAAAAGTTCAATTTTAGTACATTTTTACTTAGCATGTTCTTACTGACCATCATGTGATCATGGAAAGCTACATGAAAGTAAGAGATAATCTTGCTGTACTTGAAAATAGTACATGTTGCCATTTTAAAATCAGTGCTTATGCAGTAACAAAATGGTAACCAAAAAATTCAGTATTTCTTAGCACTGTGTATGAGGGTGGAGAAAGGACAATCAGTAGTTTCAAGATGAAAGTTTTACCAGGAAATTCTACTGTGGACTGAAGAAATGACCATCATTAAGAGCTGTGGGACAACAAATTACACTTCAGCCAGAGAGAACTGTGCTCAAGGATGTTATCTAGGTAAGTTTTTTTTTTTAATATTCTTCTGTGGAGAGGTATAGCCAAGGATAATATCACAGTCTGATAAATGTGGTCCTTGTTTTGGTACTTTGCAAGTTTCTGCATCATGTTCCCAAAAGTGCTGTAATTGTAACACACACAGTGTTAAGAAACATTTGTGAACTGAACATATTCCATACTGGTCTTGTCATTCAAGATGCCAGAGAGTATGTAAATGCTATTGTTATAATGGTTCAAATTATACAACATAAATTAAAGGTCATCTTATTTCCCTACCTTCAAAGCTGAATTCTGGCATAAATATAAACTATCTGAATGAACAACAATACATTAAATATAATAATATCCTGGCAGCCAGTTGGTCTGCTTCTTTCTTCAGGTGTGAAAGCAAAAAGTTATGCCATTTTAAGAATATGTGTAATAAAGTATGGCATAAATATTATCTATTTACATTATATTATTTTGCATATCTTTATAGCAATATAGTAACTATAGACTTCTTTTTAAATTAGGAAGATGTAATATTTGTTGAATCATACACTATGTATGTACACATAGTATAAGGTTCTAGTTTTTCATGACTTGTAGTGAGATATATATCCCGTTATATATCCAGCGCTGTTTTACAGTTATCCATTACAAGATCTGCATGTTCTACTGCTCTGTAATGAGAAAAGGGGAGCACTTTATAAATACAAAGAACCAATTGCCTTCATGTAAGAAGTTCAAAATATCCCTATCGTAGGTGTTTATATGTGTAAGCTTACACACCCCTCACAAAGACAGCTTGATTATTATTATTATTATTATTATT
>Ga0131853_10010297_pt1 | contig 17095 bp, 12 predicted proteins | sample TergutLab28metaG_FD_92764 | JGI IMG/M metagenome (GOLD analysis project Ga0131853, IMG submission 92764) | Labiotermes labralis P1 segment gut microbial communities from Petit-Saut dam, French Guiana - Lab288 P1 (version 2) (version 2) | ecosystem: Host-associated > Arthropoda: Insects >... | reverse complement strand
GATAGATAGATAGATAGATAGATAGATAGATAGATAGATAGATAGATAGATAGATAGATAGATAGATAGATAGATAGATAGATAGATAGATAGATAGATAGATAGATAGATAGATAGATATATCACACAAAGCTCCTACATTTTGCGACCATATGTCCTGGACATTTTCAGGGAGTTACAAATTTGGGCGACGTGCTTAGCTTATATGACAGCTTAATAAACTTGTTGCTATACACGCTGAACACTTCGACCAAACTGGTAACTCCCTGAAGATAGCCAAGTTATATGGCCGAAACATGTAGGAGCTTTGTATAATAAACATAAAAACACCGTGCAACTAGTTGGTAGTAAACTTGTGTACAATAAACCATTACTTCCCGGAGCCACGTTAACCGGTTTGTCTTTATGTCGGAACATAATGTGTTTCCTGTGTAGAAAAGTCTGAACGGCTATAATCTAACTGAATGAATTTTAAAATTATTTACTCCGTACATTCTGAACCAGCATATTCATTTAATGTACCAAATAAGTGCACTTAAGGTGTATGTGACATTAGTCACTTCACTTCGAAATACTTCAGAATGACAATGCCTTTTCAGAGAGAACACAAGAAGTTTAAAACCACTTATAGTAAAACACATTACAGTGATGAGATTCGCAACTTTCAGTGAGCTCTGCAATTGATACCAGTTGTTACGAGGGGGTGATGATAAGTCCCTATTCCGACCTATTTCCCGATGTCGTAGGCAGGAATCCGTAGTACCATTGGAAAAAGGGGTATGTTCATGTGCTGAATTGCAAGTCTTTTCTTGTTATAGAGGCTGAAAGGAAGCATGCCAGGCGGCGCGCGCAATTTTAACAACATGGAGACGCGAGCTGTCGTAAAATTTTTTTTTTTTCCTGTAAGGCAAGGCGCCGAAGGAAATTCACGCAATTCTGAAAGAAACATTACGGGAACATGCACCATCGTATGCCATCGTCAAAAACTGGATAGCCCATTTTAAACGTGGTGATTTTTCCAACTGTGTTGCGCCTCATCCTGGACGACCCAAAACAGTGACCACCCCGGATATCATGGAGAAAATTCACGAGTTAATCTTGGAAGACCGCCGGATTTCGGCCAAATCAAGAGCTGAGCAACAGGGCATCTCACATGAGAGGGTTGGGTCCATCATTCATGAAGATTTGGACGTGCGCATCCTCTGTGCCAAGTGGGTCCCGAAAAGCCTGATGGCGGATCAAAAACGTCAACGGTGCCAGTCGTCTGAGCAACATTTGGAATTTTTTGGCGCGATCCAAATGATTTCCTGTCGCGATTGGTGACCATGGACGAAACTTGGTTATAACACTACGACTCGAAGACAAAGCAACAATCAATGGAGTGGCGGCATAGCGGCTCACCCCGCCCCCAAAAAAATCCGAGTGCAAAAATCCGATGGAAAATTTCTCGCCTCGATTTTTTGGGATCAAGACGGCATCCCCTCATTGATTATCTTCCGAAGGACCAAACTATCAACGCGGAGTATTAATCACCTCTGCTGGTGCAATTGAAGGACATTTTGAAGGAAAAACGCCGCGGGAAGTTCACCAATGGGTCTTGCTCTTGCACGACAATACCCCGGCTCACCGGGCACTTGCAACCCAGAAGAAACTGGCCTACCATGGCTTCCAGTGTCTTGATCACCCACCCTCTTCTCCGGATCTGGCCCCGTCGGACTACTACCTGTTCCCTGAACTGAAAAAACAATTTAAAGGTCGCCATTTTTCGTCCGACGCGGAGGTCATTGCTGCCGCAGAGACCTGGTTGAACGGATAATATTCTGAATTTTTTTGAGTGGCTTGCAAACGTTAGAGCAAGGGGCTAAAAAATGTATTGAGCTTCGTGGGGATTATGTTGAATAAATCCCGAATTTGGTCGCTGTAGCTTGTTTCTTTCCTGGTTGGGCTAAGGACTTATCAGGACCCCCTCTTTTAGGATGTCGATATGACGAATCTGGTAGTTTCTTTATGGAAATAAAAATACTAATCAATCCCATATTTTTTGCATGGAGTAGACTGCCCAACACTTAGCAAAGAAGAATTGTACCAATGACATACCGTCAGAGTATAAATCAGATGTTCCTGGCTTAATCTTCTCATTATCCGGGTGTCAAGAATTTCTGTTCATAAAGTCAGTGTTTTCACTGGAGGGTCAAATGCACAAGCGCAGTAAAGACCACAGCCGCCCTATGCATAGCCTGCTTATCCTACCCGTTTTACCTCACCTTCGTGTAGCGCTTAAAGCTCACTTGCTGTTTTACGTTTTCAACCTTGCAAATCTCCGTATACATTTTACCGTTAACTGTTAAATTCAAAAGCGTCTTGGAGGTGTCAGTTTTGGGGGCAAGCGGTGGCCCTGTTGACTGAGGCGCTGTGGTACAAACTGAAAGTCTGCGGGTTCGATTCCCGATTTGAATTTTTCATTGACGTAATCTTTCCGGCCTCAATATGACCCTGGAGTCGACACAGCCTCGATCATAAATGAGTGCCAAGAATATTTCCTGGGGTAAAACTGCCCGTGCGTGCGGCTGAGAACCTTACTACATTTAACTGTCTTGGATTATGGGAGCCCCAACCTCCTGGACCCCTGACAAACTGTCCAGTCCTGTACAAGAATTACTTTTGTCAGTTGTCTCCCGTGCCTCCCTGTACCGGCCTACCTCGCAAAGCATATATTTCCCTTATGGAACAAGGAAGAATCAAAACGAAACAGCACACTTCTTATCAGGAAACACTTTTAATTAAACTTAATAGTAAAATACAACTTAATGAGTCAACATAAATCACAATGTGACTTATTTAAGAAAAGAGCATCTTCCTGTTAAATGCACAGCATTTCACTAGCACGCGAGATCCTTCAGAAAATATTTACTAGATTACACGACATCATGTCACACAAGTCTTGAGTCTTCACTGTACCTTCAGTGTCATAGCACTATACAAGGTGACACGTTACAGCAGTCGCTATGATGTTCTGAGACCAGTCTGCGAGAAGCTATACCCACACAGCATATCGCTGGCGCTTTTATTTTCTTTTGTGGAGGGATTTGGTATTTTATAGCGTTGTCAAACAATACAGCTATAGAACATATGATAACTCTTGAATGACTTGGAAGGGGTTTAGAAAAACATGACTGTAGTCTAATCGAAGCAAAATCCACCAACCGTTCTGGAAGAGATAAAAAAAAACAGCCAAGAACTCAACCGGGACTAAGAAAAACAGTTTCTGAAGGCACATATGTCGTTGTTACATGGAATAAAAAGCCTAAATAACTTGGGCATTTCGGCGAAAGCTTACGAGTTGGACGATCGCAGACTCGTATTTCGATATCTGGCATGGACAAGATATACACCTGTTAAGGTTGGCTCTGGTCTGTACCCAGGCCCCTATGTTACTGATTGCAGGAAAAAAAACAGTCGGAGCATAAAGTTGACTACTGTCCTTCTTCTAGTGCCAACGATGTGAAGGTTTGGACAATCAGTGCCAGTCAGTACGTCTTCACAGAGCGATGCTTAAATAAGCACGGGAACAATTTTGCATTTTAAGCTTAAGTGATGAACAAATATAGTATTCAGGATACAAATTTTAAAATTTTTCTCCGGGGTTATTAATCAGTCCGGACGTGAAGCTGATATTTATACACACAAAAAAATTTGAAGTTTCGCTATTATAAGAAACAAGAAAAATTTTTAAAATCTGAAGATTTTATTAAAATAAATGTCCTTTTTGTCATTTGCTCGCTTGCTATGGTGATCCAGAAGATCAAAACATATATTCTTTTGTGTAACTTGTGCTTTGAGAACAAAGAATACAGCAAGGAAGGATTAAAACTTTGTATTACAGTACAACCACAGACTTGCAGACCAGGCTTCTGTACTGTTTACACAACTCGGCCATAATACCACTACTACAATATTAAACAACATCCTTCTTTATTACATCGAGTTGGGCAGAGTTGGGGCGTCTCCTCCCACCTTCCAAGCCCCAATAATAGCTACTGTTCTACCTAGCGGAATACACTCGCTTCCTTTACACCCACAATAAAGCTAGCAAACTTGTCTTCATTTGAGAGTCATCGAACCAAAGTAAAGCTCTTCATTGAGTGAGTTTAGTGCCGGTAGCACCAAGACTATGGGTCTCTTCCTGCCTAACTAACCCATACTTGAAAGCGCGAGATAATTTAAGAGATAAAATGTTCTACTTGGTTAAATTAAAGGTGAAATTTCCTGTTTCTTCTTGAAGCGAATATTATAAAATAGATATAAATTAAGTTTACATAAATCCTAACACAAATTTTAGCCGTTTTAAATTCTAAATACTTCTACAAGGGAGAGTCAACTGAAAACCTTAAAAATTAACACACAATTATATTACAATATTTAAGGTTTCATTTTCCCTACCCTCGTAATTATAACAAACATTGTGACCCCAACCTCGCAGTAAACACTCACTTTCCCCGTCATGAAGACAAGTCAGTTGGCGCTTTATGGAAAAATAATCCTTATTTAAAGTCAGAATAATAGGGGCAATTAAATATGCGCACTGTTAGCAAAAATACGAGATTATTTATCTGTTATTATTATTATCTGTTACTATCTATTATTATTATCTGTTATTATTATATGTCATTATTATATATTATCTATTATTATTATTATTATTATTATCATCCTTCAATCTTTTGACTGGTTGGCAGCTTTCCATCTGGAATTGTTGTAAACCATTCTCTTCATTGTTGTATAACGGTCAGCTCCTGTGTCTGTTATTATTATAATATATATATTATCTATCATTTGCGTATACAGCCCCCACCAGAAAGGTAACCAACTTATTTAAGATTACAGGTGTGCATTCTGAGCCAAGCAATACAATTTTTATATTATTGAACATAATTTGAAAGTAATTTGATTTTACAAGAACTGTTAAAATAATTACGTTGTGCTTATTTTTGGAACGGTTTTAATAAATAACATGATAAAGAGGCGCGGTGTGAATGACAATGTGAAATAAAACATTGTATTTTCTTTTTCCTTACTGTTTATGTTCATTTCTCTTCTACATTCATTTGTACCCACACTTGTTCTTCCTCTTATTTATTCTTACTAACTCCTTCGTTATTTCCTTTTATTTAATACCTTTAATTCTTCCATATCTTTAATACCTGTAATTCCTTTTGCTTCTCCTTACCACTAAACTTTATTTTATTCACATCCCCACTCTTTCTGTTCTCCACATTTTTACCTGAAGCTAATACAACGGTAGAACTTTTCTTTGTAATAGAACAAATCACCCACAAATGTATCTGTTACCCAACATGCACACCAACCTACATCACCATACTACACTTCCTCTCATCTTTGGTCACAGTTACTCTCATGTGGTATGATTTTCGCTCCTATTTTAACATCTTTATCGATAATCTTCCTAATTCCTTTGCCCTACCTAACTTCATAATTTATGTGTTATTTTTTTTCGTTACACTTTATGTGCTGCCTGTTGTGATAGTGACAAAGAGAACTAACTTAAATTTAACATTAAAATATATTAGCAAAATATATTTCGCAAATTCAAAGAAAAATATAATCATTCCCATCTATAGCAGGGGTTTCCAAGCACAGCGCTTCCAAAGTTAAATATTATGCACCACAATTGTTGAAGGAAGTTTCGATATTACGATTTTACTATACAGGTATGCACCGCATGAAGACATTTCGGTCAACGACGGACCTCATATACGACAGTGGTCCCATAAAATTATGATATTATTATATAATAGTATAATACCATTGTGTTAGAGTTGCGTACAGTATTCAGTACAGAAACATGCTGTACAGGTTTGTAGCCTATGAGCAATAGGCTATATATAGACTATGTGTGTAGGAGGCAATATTATCTAGATTTGTATTAAGTGAACTCTATGACGTTCGCACAACCACGTAATCGCGTAACGATTCATTTCCCAGAACGTATTCCCGTCGTTAAGCGACGCATAACTGTACATGCACACTACGTAAAAACACCCGCCAACAGTCGTGATCAATATGTCGACCCAGTACTTCTAACTGATGTTTATTGTATCATATACTGGTCCTCTTCTAAGCTACATTAAATCATCAATATTCCTGCGTAATACACAAAATATTTTTATAGCGTTAGAGCGCAAATCGGGCCTAGGCTGCCTCGTTTTATGGTTTCTAGATTACACACAATTCTGACTCCCTAAAAGAGTGATCAGACCGTCGCTCAGGCCTTATCTGCGCAACACAACAAACAGAAGAAACAAAATCCATGCCTTCAGCTGTATTCGAGCCCACGATCCCCACCATCAAGCCGCAGCAGACCTACGGCTTACACCGCCACCGGCCCACCGGGATCGGCCACATAGGCACATACCTATAGTCAATAACTCGCACACACAAGCAGTTGTGTACAGATGAAAGAATCTCCGCTCTTTAGGTAGGATTTCACCCTTTCTATAGGCCACGCATGTCCTTAGGGTGAGCAGAGGTATAGCTCTACTCTATCTAAGACTTTCGGCACCAGATGGGAGTGAGGAGTCAGCCCCAACCGCCTCTACCCCCGGGAAAGACCCGGTACCCATTGTACAGGAGGCTGGGTGGGCCCAAGGGCCCATCTGGACGGGCGGAAAATCTCGTCCACACAGGGATTCGATCCCGAACCCTCTAGCCCGTAGTCAGTCGCTATACCGACTGAACTACCCAGCCCACTCTCTGCTCTTTAAATGTGAGGTACTGTGGCAAATAGCGGGCTCTAACGCTCAGGTTATTCTTTTTTAAGGATTTTTCGCTGCAGATATTGACACTTGTATTTACATTCACTTCAGGTTCGCTTGTGTCATATCGTAAATATTTACACAGAATGGTTAAGGGAACAATTTCGTAACTTGTCCTTGTGAATTCTGCACATACTTTCTGCACAATAATTATTTATAGCGGTCTCTTGTGAATGCGGCAAAAAAACCTTCGGTTTCCATAAAATGCGGGAAATCTCTTGACTAGGTCAGAAATTCTTGGCTTCTCAAAATGGAATCTGCTCCATGGCGCTACTTAGTTATGTAGCCGTCCAGAGAACTTTAACACTACATTACTTGAGCTAGGACCCCTCCCAGGGCACATTACGCGGCCTTGCACAGTCACTATAGCAGTTAATAGACTCATATATTTGTCAAGATAGTTAAGGACAATTCGTCAAGTCTTTAACACTGATTATTAACTTTTCTTATTTCACTGTAGGTATCAATTAAGAATAGCACCGAAATTTTATTTATCTACTATTCCCGAGTCTCGTTTATACTTCCAGTTCTTTTTCCCGTCTGACGCACACGAGGGTCCGAAACCAAGTGTTTTCGCGAATCCAGCTTGGCTGCTTCCAGAACAGTTGCCCTGTTTTAAAATAATTGTTCGCTCCGAGCAATTACCACACGCGCAAATCCTCGCAACGATACAGCCGTAGACCTAGCAGCAACTCCTCACAACGATACAGCCATAGACCTAACAGCAACTCCTCGCCACATTACGGCTATAGACCTAACAGCAACTCCTCGTCACAATATGGCCATAGATCTAGCAGCAACTCCTCGCTACAATACGGCCATAGACCTAGCAGCAACTCCTCACCACAATACGGCCATAGAACTAGCAGCAAATTCTCGCCACAATATGGCCACAGACCTAGCAGCAACTCCTCGCCACAATACGGCCATAGACCTAGCAGCAACTCCTCGCCACAATACGGCGATAGACCTAGCAGCAACTCCTCGCCACAATACGGCCATAGACCTAGCAGCAAATCCTCGCCACAATATGGCCACAGACCTAGCAGCAACTCCTCGCCACAATACGGCCATAGACCCAGCAGCAACTCCTCGCCACAATACGGCCATAGACCTAGCAGCAACATCCTCGCCACAATACGGCCATAGACCTAGCAGCAAATACTCGCCACAATATGGCCACAGACCTAGCAGCAACTCCTCGCCACAATACGGCCATAGACCTAGCAGCAACTCCTCGCCACAATACGGCCATAGACCTAGCAGCAACTCCTCGCCACAATACGGCCACAGATCTAGCAGCAACTCCTCGCAACGATATGACCAAGAAATCCTACCCGCAGTGTGGCACATCAATCTTCGTCCCGTGCACCAGTATAAAGTTCGCTCCAGTTCTAATAAATTTGTAATTAATTCAGCCAAACATAATTTTGTCTGTTTAACCACCGAGCATATTCGTGATCTGGCCTCGAACCAAGGATAAGCGGTAAGAGTTAGTTAGTTAGCAGTTCGTTAGTAATGTGGCAAACAATAACGCTAACAGGAAGGATTATCATGGCGTTGTATTGCAAATTAGTGCACTGTAGTGTAAACTCGTACACGTTCATGTGATGTAGAAAGGAAGGGGTAATTTTACTTGAAATCCTAAAACAGGCCAGTCATGTAGCAAATATTTTAGTTGTGATAGTTACAGCGATATTAGCTAGGCCTGTACCACAATCCACTGCTGATGGTGTCACAATGCTAATCCTTGTTATTGTGTATTCGCTAACGAAGTCTGGATGTGTATTTCTGACATGTTAATGTACAGAATACGTATTTATTTAATTTTTTTATATGAACTGCTGTTTGTGTTTACAGGCACGTTTCTTTTCACTGCCATTATCTTAAAATTAATGAAATCCCACAAACGCTCTGAGCACTTCCTTGCCGTGACCCAAAGGTATTTAATCGCTACAATAAAAATTGCACTCCCACAAATGATAAAGTTTTTCACGCGCCGAAAATAAATAGTTCAGCGTATTATTCTATTTGATAAACGTTTAAACAATACATAAAGTCTATAATAATAGCCATGAAAATTAAATCAAATTCTTCTTTATAAATTCTGTCTTTAATGATTAACCGAACGCCGACTAGTATGAAAATTTTCACGAACTTAATCATTTCCTCAAGGCATGTCCTGGGACTTAAATGGAGACAGCCAGCTTCATTCCTAGCTCTTTCCAATTTATTATTCAAAGATCATTCTATATTCGACGCCATATAATATGGGTTCCGAAAACATTCGTTTAACAAAACGCAAATAGAAAATTTCACACGAAGCTTCAAAGTTTATTAGACTAAAAAGAATTCCTCAGTAATCCCGCACCAACTGTCTGTCAGTGAACATCCACAGGAACCCGTATTATGTAAAACAAATTTAGAAAATGATTCAATACTCTAGGGATGCTGATAAATCCTTAGCCCGACCAGGAAGGAAATAAGCTTATGTTTCTGTCAGAATGGCGTGAATTTCCTTCGGCGCCTTGCCTTGCAGGAAAAAAAATTGGTAACAGCTCGTGTCTCGATGTTGTTGAAATCGCGCGCGTACCTAACATACTTCCGAGCTTGTTTCCTTCCTGATCGGGCTAAGGACTTATCAGCATACCGCTACAGAAGTTTCTTCTTTTGTTGGCATAGAGGAGTAAGGAAAATTCGAAATTTTGCAAATGGAACACTTAGTTGACACCACAGATCATAATTCCTATCCAGAAGCTTACTACGGATGTTTTGCAGTAATGTGTTGAGAGACGGGCCTAAAGAATGATCTTGTATTGTGAAAAACTTCTGAAGGCAGCGACTATGAAGTTTGTTTTCTCATAATTGAGAAAAAATGATCCTCTGAAACGGTAAAACAATTCTACCAGGCTAGGCGTTATCTCACAGCAGAGGGCAACATTCTTCAGATATGACTGCCTTGTCAGACATAACCACTAAAATTCATATCAGATTTCTATCTATCTAGAGCTAAACAGAAATGAAGTGACTTATGATTTTTTATTACAGACACAGAAATGATTTTAGGGGTTTCCGTTAAATATTCTACATCATGCAAGTTTAAGAAAATACTCTTCATCTTACCAGGGTTTACATGTGTGTTCTTGTGTTACGTGCACATGAGGACTGTCAGAGAAAACTGCTGAATTTTCTAAATTCGTCTCATTCAAATTATAATCTACATTTGACAGGTTACAATAAATTTCTTTATTCAACAAATCCTGTTGTACATAAACCTTGAAAATTTTAATGGTAAAAGGTAAAGGTAAAGCAGTCCCGTTACGGGCCCGGAGTGGCCCAGAGAGTTCCAGGAAGTTAAGGTTCCCAGATTTCGTGACAACGGAACAGGATGCTGGTAGGTTGTCAGCCTTACGCACCGGCAGCCTTTACCTCCAGGAAATGCTCCTGGTACTCCTTTCTGTTAGAGGTTGAGTTGACTCCAGGGCCATAGTGCGAACGAAGTACTTTATGTGAATGAAAAATTAAGACACCAGCTGGGATCGAACCAGCGACCTTCCGATTTGTAGCACAGCACCTTAACCACTGTTCTTAGTATTTACAGATACTAAACATGGCGCAGACATATATACATGACAGCAATTTATGTCGCTTCATTACTAGAAAGAATGCTAATTAATAATGAAATTATGTAGATAAGAAACGTATATTTTGGAAGTAACGTGCGTATATATATTTATTGAACTAAAGACCACGAGAAGCAAAACTCTAGGCCCTAACTATTTATCTGTCTTTTAATAAAGTCGGCCAACATGCTTAGACAAAAGGATAAAATTAAAGCATAGAATATCCAAATCGTCTGAGATATAACGACGTGCAGGCTGATGGAAGGAAGTGCTAAATCCGGAAGGTCTTACGAAAGGTCCGTAACTCTTTACTAGACAAAACGGCGTAAACTGGGACTTTCTTCAATATGGCTGTGGAAATCTCAAATCTTTCAACATTTAAATTGATCTTATATAAACAAGACACAAAGAAGTGAGCTGAATTAAATCAGTTTAAGAAACAGACTAATAGCGGACAGCGCAATGCACACTTTTTGACCGCAAAGAAAATTAAGAAATTTTGGAAGAGTTGAAAGTCGAACCAGCTGACGAGAAACTAAGAAGTTAGAAACCGGATTGGTTTCGACATGTAACAAGAATGAACTGCAACAGGATGCCCAGAAATTAATACAGAATTACAGACCAAATGAACGAAGAAGATTTGGAAGTGCTTTGAAGAGACTCTTAGACTAAGCCGGACCAGGTCTATCAAGACCGAACTCATGACGGTTAACGATGATGATGATAATGATAATGATGATGATAATGATGATGATAATGATAATGATAATGATAACGATAATGATAACGATAACGATAACGATGGTGTTGGTGGTGGTGGTGGTGGTGGGTAATAGCGGGTTTCTGAAGTATCTATGGTTTTCTCAACATAAATGTCTGAAAATTTTTCTTTACTTATGCGATTATTACTTTTTCTACACTGGCTATTCCGTGCATTTAAATTAGAAAAGTTACTTTCCGATATCAGAGGTCACATCTCCCAGCCACTAATATGACGAAAATTTAGCACACAGAAGAAAAGTCTGGCGCTATCAAATGCGTTAATAAACTTTTAATTTGAAAAGATAAAAAATTCAGGTCAATATCGCAGGCCAAATTCAGGTTCAGGCATTGACAGTAGGCAGAGCCTCAGCAGCGTTCAATGTCCTGGTGTTTACGGAAAGAATAAATAGTCGCTAAGCAACGAAAACAAATCCAAGCGTCTATTTGGCTGAAAGACAGTTCCGAGTATAGAAACATGAACTGTTACATTTCCTGTGCTCCTAGTGGAATCAGGAGGGTACACTTAACGACAAAGACCCAAACCAGCAGAGTCACCTGTAGGGGTAACAGATGTTTCGACAAGCTACCATTGAACTTAACATATGTCCGATGTTAACAGCAACCAACTATTCATTGCCTAGTAATGGAAACACAGGTCATTAATGACAATCGCTGTACATTAGTGTGGAACTCACAGAAGTAACAAGTTTATACAGTCACTGGCACAGTGTGACAACTCGTGTTCAGGAGAAACTCGTTAATTCCAGCTTGTTTTCTCACACTATTTGCTACATATATAGCCGTTATACAACAAGCCCCACAATTTTACTACATGCAGAAAGCTTAATCATAACAACGGAGCTCATGGATGATGTATCAGTAAACCAAAGTCTACCCATATGAATCCTAGCAACATTAATTTTATGTGAATAATATACACAGTTCCTCCTTCACAAAACACCACTGAATATCCATGATAAAGGCCAAGCAAGCACTTAGTGGTATTCACATAAAAATAACTTTTTGTTTTTAGAATCTTATGAAAAATAAGTTCAAGTGATTATCTTCTATTTTATTTTTGCGCCGTGTAACATATTTGGTTGCTTTCGACGTCTCGGAGAAAATTACTGTCTCCGTCTTTATTTTGACTTAATTATGTTCGGGGGTTGCAAACAGGAACTCATTTAAGTGCACCCCCCACCTCCCCCCCAGTGGCCTTCTCATTACGGAACTCACGACCACACTCACTGGACACACCACACACGGTAGGAATTTTCTGGGAGAGTGATCAGACCGAAGCAGGGACCTCTACCTGAAAATACACAACAGTCGCAAGAGACAGACATCCATGTCAACAATCCCAGCAAGCGAGTGGCCGCAGACCCACGCCTTACACCGCGCGGCCACTACACTGCACTACACTACACAGTACGAAGACCCAAAACGTATAAGGAAGAACCACTGTGATAAAATGAAAACTAATACAGACGTACATTGTTAGGGCAAATTGTGTACCTATTTAATGTAATAATGGGTTGTCTATGTAGCAAGCAGCTTCAAAGCTGTGAATGTTTCAAAAGCTTATGAAATCTGATAACCAAGGTTGCCCACAAATAAAACCAGCCTGCACAATGTCGAGTTTCTGGACATGACAGATTCTGGTTTATATACTTAACAATTGCCTCTCAATGGCTAAACTTCAGTTAGTAACAAAGTCGTGTTCTTACTAGACTGCACACATCATGTCCCTTTTGCTACTTACACACCTGCTCCAAAATCAAATTTTTGTCCCCCTATAAACATCATGTATATCTAATGAATGTCTTTTTGGTTGTGAACCTGCATTGGGCGCTGTCCCATTTGTTACTTTATGGGCTGACCATAACCGCCACTACTTTATTTGTACGAAGAAAGAAGAGACCTTTAAATTACTGCCGCTGCTAGCAATGTTTCATTATAACTTTGTTGCTAACCTTTCAGATCGCAGTTTTTATCTGCTGTATTGTAACACCTACATTAACAGTAAAATTTTCTCCTGTTTTCACATGTTACATGTTTGTGTTTCTTTTAATATCAGAATAAAAAGCGGGTATCTCCCGGAGTATCAGCAGGCTGTAATTGAGGTAGACGGACTGTGTTTACTGCAGTGTTGTGCCATGACACTGTAAATAGGAGTGTCGTAAACAAATTTCATGTTTCAAACTTTAATACCCTACCCCTTCTGGCAGGCCTTTGACGGAGAAGCAATTACTACAGAACGGAAAAGACATATATTCCTCTGTCAATGTTCAGAAAATTTATAGTTCTTTAAACGACTCTGTCGGTTGCTAATATAATGCATTGTCGATGATAGAAGAGCACAGTACGGAGCACTGGTGGAATGCTACTGACAAGGGACCATCGAAGTACTCGGGGGGAAAATATATCACAGTGCCACTTCGTACCTTATGGAAAAGCCAAGGACTGAGCTCAAAAACCTCGACCGTGATGGGCCGATGACAAACTCCATGAACCATTGCATGGATCACTAAAGTAGCAAGCATAGGTAAATTACAGGTGATCCTTTTATCGTCTACGTGAGTCCCGCAGCTGTCACGTGATATGCGGCGGATGTGTATTGCATATGCGATAAAACTGACGTCCTCAGGATCGCAGTGAAAGACTCTTTGTATTTGGCAGCAGCAGAGATCAGTTTAGAAAAGTAGCGGCGGCGAAACACGTCTCGCAAATCCCTCAATTTTATTTCATTACTTCTAAATCATTAAGACGACAGAACTGTAAATGTAACAAAGTAAAATGTTTCCCTGTCCACGCCATTAAACTACACAGGGAAGCAGAGGCACAGCTCCACTCATTCTTAACTTCGGTATTAAAAGCAAGTGAGAAGTCAAATTTAATTGCCGGCAGCTTTACCACCCGGTACCGATTGAATAGGAAGATGGTGGTCCAAATATGTGGTCCTTCAAGGTTATGGAGAAGAGACAATCACTGCTCTGGCTGGGATTCAAACCTCGGAATGTCCAGACCGTAGCAAGTGGATACACCGACTACGCCAGGGTGCATGCCCAAATTGTCTTATAAATTTCGAAGAAATTCTTTAGCGTGTCCATGGGAATTTTGAAGCATAAAATAAGGTCTTGTAGCCTTCCATAATTATTACTAATCACTGCATTATTATCATTAATTATTTTATTATTATTACTATTATTATATTGTATAATTACTGCATAGTATAATTATTATATTACATTTCTAATAAGGCAATCTCGAGGAATGCGATAAGCAAGAAAATATATCCGTAACTGGGTCTGTTACTGCTTCCTGTTTGAAAAGAAAATTGTAAAAGTTTTTTCCAATGTCACGAATTGGCCCGGTCACCGCCAGGCCGGCGCCCCACTGACAGATATCCGGTCAACACTTCGCACCGCTCCGATTTGTGTAAAAATGTTTCACTCGCAGTGTTATTTGGTAGCAACGGTAATTCATATATATATAAATCATAGTCATATATAATTCATAATTCTACGAAATCAGATATGTGTGTGCGTGTACATACAAATATTCTTCACAATACACAGCCGCTGGGCGGAAAAACGAAAGAAAAAGAATTGGAACAGCGATGAAAGTGGTGTGCCAAGGAAATCTTTCCGCGTACCATTTTGGGCATGTGTGCCATAGGTTTGACAGCCGTGGACTAGCTATCCCGGCTATTATACCACAAGCGTGCTAAGCACACAAGTTGTTTTTGATTTTCCTCTATAGCTACTGTTGGTACAATCAACACATTTTATTGACAATTCTCGACATCGTATTTTACATTTGCCCCCGTGACACGGTTCAAATTATTACAAGGGGAGAGACTGACAGACATAACGAAGGCAAAACACGTACTTTTGCAACTCTTCGCTGTGAACGCGTGCAAAATTGGCATGTAAAAGTCTAGCCCACTCTTCTAAAGCGTGATTCACCTCGCACAAATTCACCTTCCTTGAAGACGTCACTCGAGTAACATTTGGTGCAAGCCGCATGTTGCAGGTGTAGGTACGACATTTCTTATTGCATATGTGACTTGCCGTACTGCCGCACCTTTTGTTAAACAGACCTACAGCAATTCCTTAGACAAGTATATCTTCGCTGTGAGAATGTCTACCTATTATAACCTCCAACCCACAGACCTACACTCATGCAGAAGTTTGAGAATGTCGTCGGGGCAGCAGCAATGTTCATAAATGTGAGCAAGTATCAGCAGATCAGGATGCTCCTGAAAGAGAACTTGGAAGACCAAGTAGTAGAAGGGAAGATAATATTAAATCTAATCTTAATAAAACAGAATAGGATATTACGGATGGGATTTATCTGACTTAAGATCAGTTTCGGGCTCTTGTGGTCACGGCAATAGTCCTTTGGTTTCAATAAAATGTGGAGATTTGTTTCACTAGTGGAGGAACTGGTATCTTCTGAAGAGAAATTTTGCTCCACGAAATTAGTCACTTAGTGAACCGGGGCCACAGAAGGGAGTATGATTGATAATATAGAAGAGAGAGTTCGAGGATCTCCACTATCTGCTTCCCGTCTCTATCCTCTTCTAGCCCTCTTTGTTCTGTATCAACTAGCCCAAAGCACTTTTCACTAGAACAGTTTACAAAATGTTTGTTCCGACTCACATCGATGTAAACTGCAATACTAGACAAGTGGAAAATAGTACAGGGCAATACCCTGAAATGTGAGGGGTCTCGAGTTGTTCTGTCCATGGGCCCTGTTCCTATGAATTCATTACAGTCTGATCTAAAGTGGCAAGAAAATCTTGGTGGCAGGCATTGAATTAGGGTTGTGATTTTTTAGGGGGCAGCTCAGATTCGACAGCTTTAGTTACACACGAACGGGGCACAGGTTACTTGAAACTTGCTTACTTGCGGGGTAAAATATGAATCAGCCTACCGCACGGCACATTACAGTTCTGCATGTAAATCAGTTTTAATTAATCACTTTCGACATCTAATTTACAGTAGTATTATACTTGTGAATGCAGTGATGGTATGTGTTAAAGATAATTGAAACTGCATCACCGTCAGAGACGGAGGCAGTAATGAAATCTGGCACAATTACTACATCGATATCGAAATGCTAATGGCAGCACTATTGCGAAGGTAAGACCAATTCATACCAAATGTCGCGGTTCAGCAGTCAGTGTTCCAGCGGTACATGCGGTACGTCAGGTCTCGTCCAGCAGTCCAGCTATACAGAATGTAACATTCAGCGTCTCGCTTCAGACCGTCCAGGCAGATGACTGGATATTACCTTACATCACAACACAGCCGATTTTTCACGTACTTTCAGTTCATTATTCCCTGTTCCTACCTTTAGACGATTCATTTTTCACTGACAGCGTTGTACCGTAATGGTGTTATTTAACGAAGCCGTTATTTGCTTACCTTATTCAGCGCCGATGAGCCTGAGATAGAGTTGTTCAATTTTATATACTATGGCTTGGTGCTAAAAGGGTCAATGTCAAAAATTGTCACTTTGTGTTTAAGGTATCCATGAGCTTGAAAATTAATCCATATTCTATTATACCAAAAGGGTCCATGCCTCGCATTAACCACTGTGGATATCTGAAGTTTCACTGGGCCAAATTCGTAATCAATTATAGTTACTCGCACTTGCTTAAGAAAGACAAATTTTAACATTAGCCCTTAGGAATGAAAGCTGTACTATTTCAAGAAAAGTCAGTGTTGACATTGGCGCTGTTACAATAATGTGATTTGATATTGTGTGTGTGTGTGTGTGTGTGTTGGTGTGTGTGTGTGTGTGTGGGTGTGTGTGTGTGGTGTGGTGTGTGTGTGTGTGTGGGTGTGTATGTGTGTGTGTGTGTGGTGT
>Ga0131853_10010296_pt1 | contig 17096 bp, 8 predicted proteins | sample TergutLab28metaG_FD_92764 | JGI IMG/M metagenome (GOLD analysis project Ga0131853, IMG submission 92764) | Labiotermes labralis P1 segment gut microbial communities from Petit-Saut dam, French Guiana - Lab288 P1 (version 2) (version 2) | ecosystem: Host-associated > Arthropoda: Insects >... | reverse complement strand
TATATATATAGAAAATCGTGGTGTTGATGAGATAATATGGAAGAATATTTTGGAGCAGGGCAGGCCACGGATGACAATATGGCTCACGTGCTTTGCTTGCTGGACCCCTAAGGCTACAAATACACAATCACAATGTGTAATACTTTTGTTTTTCCATTGCCACAATGGTTGCACAAAAACCGCTCCATTTTATATTTTACGTACATTACTTGTTTTTTATACTTCAAGAAATTAAATTATGGCCATTGTGTGCCAATTTGAAGTCATGTGTGGGAAAAGTTCGGAATGCGTTGTAAATTGTATAACATTTTATTCGCATCTATTTCCGTCTTCTATAGGTAGAAGAAACTGTTGAAAACAACGGAGTCAGAATATACACATTGAATATGTGTTCTTATAATAAAACCAAAGAGATGCACTAATTTCTCAAATTTATTTTTGGAATAGAACTCTACATGTTTCGGAGAGGTTTTGTGTCCATCATCAGGAGCCTAGTACAGCATGACATATACCTGCTGCTGTGTATACAGTACTAGACACCTGATGATGGATAGAAAACCAGTCCGAAATATGTACAGTCCTATTCCAAAAATAAATTTGAGAAATTAGTGCAACTCGTTAGTTTTATTATAAGAATATATCACGATGCACGGTTCTCTGAATGTCAAATGTGATTACGTCTTAATATTATATCTGGATGTTGAGCACACATAGCCAATTATAGGAAGAAGCTTAGAAGTAAGTGTAATCCGATAGAAGCAAAGATACGCTGCACACGTCTCAATTTAAAGCGAATCCACGCAGGAATGCCGTATATAATATGTGACACGCATTCAACTGAAATTCAAAGCCATGCGAGATTTTAATGGGGTTTTGTAACTACTGTAATCTGTTTCGTACCCGTTGATTAGCAATTGGAAAGCACATTTGCATGTATCTCAAACCGTGGACCAAGAGACATCTCTCGCACCTCTTGCAGTAAAATTATAGGTCTGATCTTTTAAAAGTGAATATTGTTTGAAATTAATTGCATTTTCTTAAGCAGTAGTTACGTATGTTCTTTATTGACACCTGATGTGACCGAGAAAATGGTTTTATGCTGAACGCTAGGATTTGTATTTTGGAGGTGTCTGGTTTGAATCTCTGCCAAAAAAACCGACAATGACATCAGAGCTTTATCCTCTCTTCCTTCACTTCTACCCCACAAAGCGCAATGTCACAGAACACAAAAGTATCAAATCTCACAGTGTTGCAGTCCCACACAGATATTAATTTACAAATATCAGCAGTTCACAACAGCATGCTTCTATAGAAGTACGAACGTAAGTTTAAACCTAAACGATATTTTTCTCGGGTTATGAATTTTATTAACTGTCCTTAGTAAAATGTGTATAAAATTAATACAAATTTGGAAGGCTACCATATTTAGCTATGATTTTAAACAATTTATTCTACACCCTTTCTTAAAGAAACCATGCACCTCTGGTAGCTGTTGATACATTTTCCTGCACAGGTTATACTGAAACAGTTTCCTTTTTTATATTCCAGGAAATCTATAGGAAAGTTTCTAACTATGCTTTGAGAACTGTGTACTTGGCTGAGTAGCAACTTTTGACTTGAATTTTAAATTCTTTCAAGACAACTCAATATGTGACGATCTGTATGTTATGATCATTTGTCTTGTTCATCCTGTTTAAATTAACATTCCTTAGCAACAAATTTATCACAAATGATTTAAGGTATTTGACCAGTATGAAGCCCTCTGAAGGCTTCTAATAGAATAGTTGATCACTATTTAAACCGTGCATCTGTTTAATTCATGACTATTAAGCATGCACGATTCAGTCAACAGACATTTAAACTCTCATACGGCAGGTTTGCTGTTGGAACCAAACAACACGAAATTAAACTTTATATTTACAAGTTCTACAGCCATGTCTCAATTCCTCAGCTTGTATATGTGTTAAGCCATCTGGAATGGAACTGTTTAAAGTGCATTCTCTGTATGAAACACCCTCAGAAGGGACAGAAGGAGATAGCGCGGTGTTATATTTAGCTACGCTGTCAATTTCTAAGATTATATGGATGAACCGATGGGTACGGAGCGTTTACTGCAGTGATACCGACACTGGAATACAGAATAACTCGAAGCAAATCTTGACCTACTGTCACTTTGTCCACCACAAGTCCCATGTGAACTACCTGGAGTCCAAAACGAGTATCCCGGTTGAGAAACCGGTGAACAACCAGCTGAGCTCTGGTTCTTATCATAGCCTACAGGACCAGTTTGGGGACCGCGGCAGTACAGTGGTTAAGGTGCTGCGCTACAAATCGGAAGGTCGCTGGTTCGGTCCCAGCTGGTGTCAGTGTATTTTTCATTGACGTAAAATCCTTCCAATCGCACTATGGCCCTGGGGTCGACTCAACCTCTAACAGAAATGAGTACCAGGAACATTTCCTGGGGGTAAAGGCGGCCGGTGCCTAAGGCTGACAACCTTACCACCATCCTGTGCCGTTGTCACGAAATCTGGGAAACTTAACTTCCTGGAACCCTCTGGGCCCCTCCGGGCCACTAACGGGGCTGATTTACCTTTACAGGACCAGTTACGGTTTATCCATATAAATCCATCAGACTTCCAACTGGAGGCGGAGTGAGTCCATAGGTTGGTCTGGCTGTTGTGTCTGAGAATATTATAATTTTTTTGTATGAGGAACATGTTGACTAATACGCGCACGAACTGGGATTGTGCAGAAAATTTTGAAAACTGCTCAGTTTCAAAGATTGCATTAGCTCAGTACAAAAAGCATTTAGTTGTATGCGAGCTGGACTCAGCAATACTGTTAATTTATACGTGCGTGCCAACAGTGACATATTTGAGTAGGCTAATATTAAAGTAATCTGAAAAATAAGCAGTAGGTGACGAGACGGCCATAAAATGTTTTTGTCATTAAGGATGGCAGTGACGCTGTCTGAGATTCGAACTGAAGATTTAGTGAGTGGCATACCTTGTAGCTATGGATTTAGTATAATTGTCAATGCATTTTTAATATGTATATATATATATATATAAATTGGTAAGTCTATAATCTTTCCTGGTTACGTAAGTTTATTTCATAGGAGCAGTGGTATAGACTGTATGAAGTGGAGCATGGGTAAATACCTACAAATGAGAATGCTTAATGCGAATGACAGGTATCGTGCAGACAATTGATGTTCCAAATGTAATACCAATAAAAGTTTCAGTAATGCCAATTTCATTCGGATGAAATCCCATTAGCCCTCTTTCGTTTGGTACTTTTTTCAGCCTAATTTACTGTACGCTGCTCAACAGACTGCATAAATGCGTTGGGAGTTTTATCCTTTCGCTTTTTGGAAATTATTCCATTTATCACTCTAATGCAACTTTACATTTTTTTTATGAATCTCATAAGCTGTAAATCGAGTTCTCCCTATTTGTTGATTATCTACATTTCTTTTCGCAGATCAATAATTACCTTACCAAAACGCTCTAAGCTGTAACTCGTGTATCTGTATGAAGGAAATAATGTATAAATATTTAATTTGTAATTATGATGGTTAAGTACTGTGGGCTTGTTTTATAAAGGAGTCGCGTGATAGGTTATTCGCTTGTAGGCTTCAGTAAGTCTTTATTTTATCAGTGAAATCTTATTAATTACCTCATTTACCTCTTCACAAGGCCGGTCCCAGTGGCCGCGCGGTCTAAGGCGTAGGTCTGCGGCCGCTCGCCTGTTGAGATTGTGGGTTCGAATCCCACCGGGACATAGATGTTTATCTGCTGTGAGTGTTGTGTGTTGTCAGGTAGAGATCTCTTCGACGACCTGATCACTCGTCCAGAGGAGTCCTACCGACAGTGATACGTAGTTGTGTGTGATCTAGAAGACGCACCATGTAATTGCGAATGAATTTTTCGTATTTAACGTCTTAACGTCTTCCGCAATTAAGACGCACCAAATTCTGGGGCCTTTTTTCAGGAAAAAAAATGTTGCTTGTGAGACGAAAAGTAGGTAATTGATTACGCTTTTTTTTCTGTTTAAAGTTTATTAAGTAAATAAAAGGTATAATATACTTCGATCGTTGTGTATAATTTCAGTCTTGAAAACCAGAAGTAATTCACTTCAAGGACCGAGACCTGACAGAAGATTTTATTTCATACACCAAGCACAATTAGAGCGGGATCTCTGCAGTTGTATTGAAATAACGCCGTAGAGGTCACAGAAGAAACTGCGGGCCGCAAAGACTAGCCCGTTTGCGTTATGCGGTCCGCGGCCACGTTTATAAATTACACCCATATGCACTGTAAAAATTATACAATAATTTAATATTACATGTACACTTACTGTTCCTTTCCAAAGTACCGTCCGCGAACAAGCCCACCCTAATATTTACAGCCCTGTTTCAAAAAAAGTTTAGACACCCCTGCTCTAAAAGTTTATTTGATAGATTACTGGTTAGAATCTCGGTCTGTGTACTACTGACCTGATGTAATGTTTGCATGGCGTTTCTCCCCAAATCCAGAAATGTCATGACATCGTTCAGAACCATCAACAATTGAATATCATTTTGTGTTTCGCTATGTCGTCTTAACATCTTCGGTATAAAAGGGACTGTCAGAAGGCGTAATATTTATTGATTGAAGGTTAAGGTAATAAGTAAGATTCTTGTAAATCTTATTGTTGCTCCGTGTATTTTTGTAGAATCACTTCTATTATCAACCAACAACTGCACTTACTTAACTTTCACATAAATCACTTTAAAAACACTTAAAACCACTCCGACGTGTTTCGATCTTGTTAGATCATCATCAGGGAGCTTTGTTGTTCCTTGCTAAAATTATATTACAATACAATTAAATTGTGAATATTGTAATATAACTTTAGCAAGGAACAATAAAGCTCCCTGATGATGATTTGAAAAGTTCGAAACATGTCGGAGCGATTTTAAGTATTTTTAAAATGTTTTATGTGAAATTTATGTAAGTGCAGTTGTTGGTTGGTAATAGAAGTAAGATTCTTATCTTACCAATTACGCCGAACGTCAGACGCGATACTACAGTCGCTAGAGTAGCTAGGCTAGGGGCTGGGTGACAAGCAGCACCGCCGTCCGATTCCCAAGTAGGCGAGATACTTTTCTGTATTCCATATCGTCCAGACCGACACTTGGGCCCATCCAACCTGCTGTTCAAATGGAAACTGTGTTATTTTCTCGGAGAAAAAGTAGCGGGAGTGTGAGATTTGCCACTTAATTGAATGAAGTGCTGAGGTGGATCCACACATCCTATCGTGTATACGCCCTTTTTGCGAGAACGTGGACGACATTACCGATATTTATATTTTTATTTAATTTTGCACGAAGGCATAGTGGCTTGGTAGCCCCAACAACAAGGCACAGCATTCCCATGTAAAGCACTTCGCATTATTTTGTAACTTGCAGGCCGTCACCATTGAACTTTAAATTTTGAATTAAATGAAAGGAGGGATACGAACTTCAGGAACTGAAGATAAGATTCCAAAAAAGGCCTAGAGGTATCGCGGAGAGAAACTGTGTAGTTGCGTTTGCCAAGTACAGCTAACTCTTTTCGGTTACTGCATTGTCTCTGGTGTAGTGCTGTTGAAGTCTACTTTGTTCGGTTAATGTTTTCTGTGTAATTATTGAGACATCTAACTTTTCAAAGCCTACTGCTTACTGGGTGCACCAACAGTTTTAACATTCAATAAGACAGGCTATATACTTAAACATAATATCGAGGCTCATTTGTGCAACTAATGATGCAGTGAAAAAGCAATTAGTATTACATATTCTGATAGCGTGCTCGTAGCCTTAGGTATATTGTCATCTGTGGTCTGTCCGACTATACAAATTTTTCCACATTTCTTCATAAACTGAAACATTATCGTAAAAAGAAATTTTTGAACGTACAATGTGTTTTTTTTTATTTCCTCTACAATCTTTTATGAAACATTTCTCATTCTAAGAAGAATTAAGCGAAATGTGATCATATATGCACAAAGGTTTCATATAAAGTACACGTTATTCTTGTCAGATTTTAACGAAACTTGAATTTTCTCGACAGTTGTTCGAAAAATACAAACATATAAAATTTCATGAAAATCCGTCCGGTGGGGGCCACGTTGTTCCACGCGGACGGACGGACGGGTGGACAGATATGACACTACTAATAGTCGTTTTTCGGAAGTATGTGAATGGGCCTAAAAATTGTAAATTCTTCCCACACCGTGTTTATGTATGCTGAATTTATCTCAGAACAAACAGCGAATTGAGTCTTATGTAATATAAACTGAGTGAATTTTTTACGTTTTGCTGACTCGTGCATCTCAGTAATTAACCAACTTGATGCACAAACATTTTGTCTTACAATAAGTTTATTTCATGCCAATACATGTTTCGAGCACTATGTGCTCATCATCAGGAGGTCAAAATTGCTTTACACAGCCTCTGCTATCATAACACCTATAGGTGGCCGTCTCGTGCACAGGTTGAGAGAGGACTGCAGAACACATAGTGCTCGAAACATGTATTGGCATGAAATAAACTTATTGTAAGACAAAAAGTTTGTGCATCAAGTTGGTTAATTACTGAGATAAATAAACTGAGTGGTTGTTATAATTGAGACGAAAAGTGTTTACTGCGCAGTACGAATTTGGTCTTCCAATAAAACAGTTCACGCCTCGTATTTAAAGGGTTAAAGTGTTCTTAAATTCCTTACTGCTTTCTAGAACCATTTAATTACTAATACATATAATTTAATCTAATTCCCTTCTCTGTTCTCCTTAAATTTCAACATTTTATTGATTATTTTTACGTGATTTTTACCCGGTGAATAAAAAACTTTTGTTATATTTTTAGTTATGGCTTCTCTGTTTGTGTGTTAAAGTTTCTCGTTTATTGCACTTTGTTTCTAAGGAAATAAATTTGAGCAACAAACTGATGAAATATTGATAAAACGTCGTGACCAGTTACTCTGAAGCTGTTGTCTGATGAATATTATTATTAGATGAAAATACTTGTATAAGGAACAAGCCATGTTTTCATTAGTCTCGTCCCTAATACAAGTATACTCTTTAACTTCCATGGCACAATATATATATATTAAACAACAACCTGTAGCACTTACGATTTTTTGAATTACTGTGAAGCTTTGCCTATCTCCGGCCTTAACAAGCCTAGCGGTACGTTTTAAATTATTGCAGAGTACTTAATGCACTCGGGGACCGTGTAACACAGTGGTTAACGTGCTGTGTTACAAATCGGAAGGTCACTGGCTCGATTCCAGATGGCGTCATTGTAATTTTTCATTGACGTAATCCTTCCGATCGCACTATGGCCCTGGGGTTGACTCAGCCTCTAACAGAAATGAGTATCAGGAGTATTTCCTGGGGGTAAAGGCGGCCGGTGCGTAAGGCTGACAACCTTATCACCATTCTGGGTCATTGTCACGTAATCTGGGAACCTTAACTTCCTGGAACCCTCTGGGCACCTCTGGCCTGTAATGGGACTGATTTTTACTTAATGCAATCATATCAAATGTAAAGGACGGCATCTTTTGATACAGCAGTAACATCTTTCTTATTTGCAGTTTATTCCTTTTGTTTGTTGCAGTTTCAACAGGAAATGCATCTTAAAAATAACATCCGTTACTTAAGTCTGGTTTAACGTGCAAATGGTACAGTGTGGGAGATAAAACTTATCGATAACACTGATTTAAAACGGAGGATTAACTGCGTCATTGCGTTTATCAAGCACTGCAGTTAATCATGTATTTCTATAGTAATGTATTGAAAAATTAATGCAAATTCTTATTTTTACACTTTTCGCATATATATATATAGAAGATTGTTCCAATAAATATTTTTAACAAAACACCTTTTTTTTTTAAGCCAACAGGCACGATCGCTCTTGAGCTTTGTGTCACTGGTTGATTTTTCGTTTATGAAGTACACAAGCCGAATCGTACGAACGTTTCTTTTCATTTAAACACGCTGCGTGCTTGCGAATGATATCGGGCTCATAAACCTGCCTGACATTATCTGCTGTGTGTCACTAATGCAGTGAATTAGTGGTACTGCTTTTGACAGTTGCACAGTTCCGTCGTGACATTATATAAATATCATTCGGATGTGCAGAGGATGGCGCGTCGGTACAGTTGATGCGTCATGCAGTAAAAAAATGGTGATAAAACTGAAGTTCTTGATTTGAAGAAAATTCGTAGCCTCCTTGTATTTGTAATTGGTAGACTGGAATGGAAAATTTCAACGTATAAATAAGAAACAGAATTGTTGGGTGTTTTGCACGTTTGTGCCGCATCTAAATTGCAATTTATTTACACGTATTGATTTTCGTAAAGCCACGCGAATACGTATATAATGAGCTGGAATGGTCCAATCGACCTACCGACCGGATTACATGTTGAGTTGTGGTTTCGTTCCCGGCACGAGGAGACGATTTTGCTTATCTCTGAAGTGGTTGGAGCTAGACCAGTCCTGGAGCCCACACCGCCTACTACACGATGGGTATTTTGGAGTCCTTCCCCGTGAACAAAGGGACCGGGGCGTGAAACTTACCACTTGCGACCATTTAGTCTTCAGGTGCAGAATGTGTGGGGTTTTGCCGCTACTTCCCCAGTGACATACGTCTTCATGGCCTACACAGGGACAGCTTGAGCACGTTTAACTTTTTACAGGCGAACGCTTTATTCTTCAAATGAGCATTACGTGTATTGCTTGAGCGGGCGGGGGGGGGGGGTTAGATTTGCCTGCAGTAATGCACGTCTCTGTAGATCTTTTGAAATTTAAGCATACACAACACCATAAGGGTGAAAAGTTTCTGAACGAAATGCCAGCTCATTAGCTCCTCAGGTTACCTCTCCGAACTTGCAAAATCTTGTGAACCTAACCTGCGTGGGTGAAGGGGACAGAACACAGCGTCGCTTTAGCAAAAGGGGGCGGCATTGTGACGTCACTCTCACTTTCACTAAATAGGGCCGTGCCGCTCATGAAAGCCAAGTCGCGTGACCAGTTTCAAGGAACTGCAAGCTAATGAATAAATGAGAGAGTACACTTTCAGACACCTATATAACAGCAAGCACGGACGTAATGTTAGTACCTTAGAACAGATCCATTTAAACTTGCGATGGGTGGCCACGTGAGGTATTCAGTGATTGTACGAGTAGAGAAAGAATTAAGGAGAGCGCAGGCCTAATCATACGAAGAATTTTCTCCATTAGTATTTCGTATATGCCTTCTATGTACAGGATGACCCACGGGAACCTGACATCTTTTGAATTGGTAGTACTCAGTAGGTAAGCCAGGGGGGGGGGGGACTGTGCCAATGTGTGATTTCAACAAGATGGTGCCACAGCGCACACTGCAAACGAGTCAATGACCACTGTTCGAAACATGTTTCCCGGGCACCTCATTTCCCGTTTCGGAAACGTGCCGTGGCCCCCTCGCTCTCCCGATCTTTCAACGTGTGATTTTTTTTTCTTTGGGGGAATTTGAAATCGCGTGTTTACGCTCACAAACCCCGTACGTTGAATGATTTGAAGGAAGCCATCCGTCAGGAAATTCGTCCGATCGATCGTCAGTTGTTGGCCCGTGTCATGGACGATTATTTAAAAAAAAAGGCTTGAAAACTACATCCAAGAAGACGGTCGCCATCTTACCAATATCACTTTTAAAACTTAAGCTTTTAGTATGGCATGTTTTAAGCTTTAACTTTGTATAAATAAATGTGACTTTACTTGATAAACAACTGAGTACTGTTTATTTTAAAGATGTCAGGTTCCCGTGGGTCACCTTGTACATCTACAGTCTTCTATTGTCTTCAGGTCTATTTATTATTGATAAAAATCATTTTCCTTATTTCCGTCGACGTCTGCAGTACTGAACTTCTGTGGCAGACGGCAGAACTAGAACCAGCAAAAGACAGTAGCACACTAATGCATTTTTCACAAATTTGATCAAGTATACAAAGAGACATTTTGCTGCCAATTAAATGTTTCAAACTTTAAGACAGAAAAAAGCCATTTCAGGGGACGTCGGTTTTTAAATATTTGAAGATATAAAATTCGATATTTTAGTTTCTCATAGTGGTGCTGTTGAAGATTTAGCTATCAAAATATCGCTTCTTTGTTTATTTTTTACTTCTCGGTGCAGAGGAGCAAGAGCTGAAATTTATAGAAAATAAACATTTCTTTGTTGTTGAAGTCTGCAGGATTTCTCCATTCCAATATGTTTATAAAATTCTTTTAAAAAGTAAAAACTAATCTGCGCAGTTCACTCACTAACAAATGCACTATTTATTAACTTGATTAAAAGTTTTAAATTTACGTTAAAATACAGAATAATATCGCTCCTACATGTTTCGGTCCTTATTGACTGTCATCAGGGAGCTTTATCTGTACGTAACTAAAGTTATATTTATGTCAAAACACTCGGTAAAATTACGTCGTTATATATATTAGGTGATATGGCAGCATGTCGTAGAGCGGCATGTGTGTTGTGTGCAGTGCAGAATGAGACTCTCATTCATCGTACAGGAGGCTGGATGGGCCCCTGGACCGGTCAGGACGGGTGCGCAAAATCTCGCCCCCACCAGGATTTGATGCCCGGACCATCCAGCCCGTAGCGTGTTGCTATACCGACTGAGCTATCCCAGCCCATCGGAATGGACGGTCTGCTATAAATCTGAAATGGCTTGCAGGAATGTAAGGGATTTGTTGTACAAAAGTGTAAATTGTGTTACAGTGAACTGTTATAAAGGATTTTTTTTATCGCTGCACGGCGCATTTTGAAATCTACGTAGTTCATACACCAACAAATGCACTATTTATTAACTTGATTAAAAGTTTTAAATTTACATTAAAATACACAATAATATCGCTCCTACATGTTTCCGTCCTTATTGACCGTCATCACGGAACTTTATCTGTACCTGACTAAAGTTATATTTATGTTAAAACACTGGGTAAAATGACGTCGTTATAATAGGTGATGTGGCAGCGTGTTGTAGAGCGGCATGTGTGTTGTGTGCAGTGCAGAGTGAGACAACTAAAGCTGAAAATCTATTTAAGCTTAAAACTCCTCTTGTTTTCTACAGTTCGATTCTCACGGCAGACAAAATTCCATTTGTATTTCTCAGAACAATACTAATAGGCTAGTCAAATGTAGAAGCAGTGTACTCGTATGTTCTGTGATTTTGAAACTAAACGTTTAAGTACCATTCAGATGAAAATCCTGCTTGAAAAGGTTTAAAACATTTAAATAGACTTTGTATTGCAATATCGATAGGACTATAAACGTCGGCCTAACTTCTGTCGATGCATAATACCACACGGGCTGCCATACCTAAAGAATAATTTACGTGATATAATGTGTTTATGTACATACAGTGGGGTACACTGTGGCGCAGTTGGATGAGGCATTGAGCTAGAAGCCGGAAGGTCGCGGTTTCGATTTCCCATGAGATCTCTGGATTTTTCATTTATTTAAGATATTCCGACTTTTAACAGAAATGAGTACCAGTTATATCTCCTGGGGCGTAAAGGCGGCCCGTTTGTAGGGCTGACAACCTATAAATCCTGAGAGAATCAACTTCCTGGTGCCCTAGGAACCTGTCCAGGCCTGTACAGGGATATCTATATCTTTAACTTACAGATAAGCAATAAAAAGAAAGAAGATTAGTTGGGTTGGTCACATGTTGTGTAGAAACTGCCTTCTACAACACGTTGCTGAAACAAAGATAGAAGGAAGAAATTACGGGAAGACGAGGAAGAAGAAGTATGCAGTTGCTTGATGATTTCAATGACAGGAGAGAGTATTGGAAATTGAAAGAAACAGCACTGATCGCATTCTGTGGAGACCTCGGTTTGTGACAGGCTATGGACCTGCCGTAAGACACTATGGAATGCACGAATAAATGAGTGTGTTTACTGGTCAGCATAGTAGATTGCGTAAAACCGAGTATGTTATACCAAGAGATAACACTTCTGGTTTGTGTTCCTGAGATACTCACTGCAGGTCAAGACAGAAAAAAAATCTATCCTGATTTTGTGTTTCCTTGTGACTTATATTTCTCAGCACTTCAAAGTACCGGAATGGGAAATTAGATTAGGCTCCTACCGTTTCCTTCCTCACGCTTTTCAACTAATAATTCACTACCATCCATTCATTCGGCGCTATGTTGTAGTGGTAAGCAGCACAACTACAACGATAACCAATAAAAGTGTCCAGTATGTTCACACGTGTTTAAATTTCAGTTCAATAACGTCATGGGAAATATAGATTATACTATAAACAAAACTCTAGGCTAATAGTGATTAAATATACGACTATTACGCCATCTACCATATTGCTAAAAGAAGCGCACAAAAATATCTTCATTTTCCTTGGAAGAACGGAAATTGACCGATCTTTTAAAAATATTTTCTCTGTTGGCATATTGCTTTGAGACAGGAAGTCAAAGAGGGTTGTCAAATGCAGCGAGTTCTGGGTTTGCTTCTGAATTACTTCAGTTTACAGGAAGTTGTGTCGCAGATGTACGTTGATCACAAGGTGGCATCGTTTTTAGCAAGAGAGTGTAACGAACTGTTTAACTGACTGCCATCCCATTTTATACGAAAGAAATTCACAAGGTAACTGAAAGTTTTCTCTACGTCTGACTCAAAAGTAGGGCGGGTCGCCAGAAATTTTCATAGATGAACTCAAGAGTCGTCGTTTCGACACAATATGTGATGCCACCTTGGACTCTTCACATCAGTCGCATTGGAATTGTGAACATGGATGCACCATGAATGAGCTAAGTGCTATGCTTCTTTCTTTATGGACAGAAGGTAAGAAAGAGATATTCACCGACTTTTATCTCCCCATTTTTGGGATGATGTTTTACCTTAGCGAAATGGGTATGAGTGGACTAAGATGTTTAAGACTGGCAGGCGCAGTGAGAGCGATACGGACTGCGCAGGATGTCGGAGGGCATGAACCAGGGATGACAAAAAGCAAGGAACCAGAGCCGTTTCTTGACGTCAGAGTTAACAGCGGTAAGAAACGATGCAACTTGACTGGGTATATTGAGAGGCAGGAAGGTTAGGTAAAATGTCTTACAGTGTCACTGTTAGTAAAAACAATATTATAAACCAGGGGTGTACAATTCCGAAGCGCCAGGTCGCTGTGGGAAATAATTTTGTACGGTAATATTTGTTGAACCTCCGAATGGGACTTCCTAAATGTCACGTTCCTGATGCCTAGAATTTTGACGTGGCTCTTAGACTTTTGGAAAATATTTGCGCACCTCTTGTAAATAAATATACAGGGTCATCGAAAAAGATGGACGGGATTTGAAACCGCTATAACTTAAAAAGTAGTAGACTTTACTTGAACAGTACGTGTTTCCACAGATTGAAACCTTCAAACAAGACATTGTAAGTAGGGTTATTTTTATGCAAGACGGAGCTCCTCTCCATTTCAGTTGCTTTGTGACTGACGTTTTAAATGAGAGATTCCCTGATGCTTGGATTGGAAGGGGTGGACCAATACACTGGCCACCTCGAAGCCCAGATCTCTCTCCACTTGATTTTTTCCTGTGGGGGTACATTAAGAACTTTGTGTATGCTGAGAAGATAAGGAATATCCAGCACCTGCAAGATAGGATCACATCAACCATTGAAACTGTAACACGAGACATGATTTAGGAAACGTGGCAGGAGATCGAATTTCGTTTGGACGTCTCCAGAGCTATAAACGGTGCACACATTGAAATGTACTAAGATAAGTCTAAAACTTTAAACTTTTCTGAATATTTTGAGACACAAAACGTGAAATTCCGTCTAGTACTTTTTAAGTTATAGCAGTTTCAAATCCCGTCCGTCTTTTTCGATGACTCTGTATAATTGTACATATTTTTACAACACTTTCCGAGTAAACCCTCTACATGGTGGTTTCTCTCTTCTTCTCTAACAGTTAGAGGACGGTGAAAGCTGTTAGGCAAGAACTCTTTTAGGAAATGTTATTTTCTTATTCCACAAGTAAAAGAATATTGTAATTGACTGAAATGCGGTGTTCATTGCAAGTGGCACACAACAAAAACTGGCCGGCCGCTTGTTCAATGCCACCGTTCGGTTGCATAAATCGTCATTAAATAACCACAAGTAAATTCGACCCATATGAGTTTTTACAGTTAACTGTGTTACAGTCGTGTTGTGCTGAACAATACTGTACCCTGAAATCGTCAAATATAGGCCAAGGGTCAGTAATGAAGTCACTGACCCTAATCATAAACCTTAGACATGACACATGATCAAATGCGAGAGCCCATTTCAAATCATTATCTTCCTGTTAATTATCTGTGATAACTCCATCTCTGTCCCTAATGGCTCCTCGTACGTGACGGTCGCCTTAATGACAGCACCTGTAAGCGAGAGGTGAGCAACTTGTGGGCCGCTATCAAAACAGACTTTTCTGCTTCTGTAATGGGTTATTTACCTTCAACTTTCTCCTTCTGGCACTGAAGTTGGAGATGTGTGGAGCCTTGTCTGCTAACACCCTACATGCCTATTAAACACTTTATTACCTAACTAATGCACAATATATAATATGTAGATACAATTAAAATTATAAAATATTTAAAAGTGCCCCAACATGTTTCGGATCACAGAGACTTCATCATCAGGGAGCCTTGTACAGTGCTTGGCTAAAAATTACAAGAATGATTCTATCGTGTCCGTTGAGATGGGCGTGGTCGGTTTTATGGCAGTATATTCTGACCCGTTGTGCGTGTGTGTAGTTCACTGCATAGGAAGGCACTGTCTTACGGAACCCTACAAGCCTGTATAACGTTGTGCTCAGTTCCAAAGATAATTTGGCTTTTCTGCACATGTCATGCGGCAGCTGTAGCCCTGAACTGTGATTCCCTTACAGCTTTCGGATTGTTGCATATTAAGTTTCATCCAGTCTCCCCCCACTTCCCTTCTTAACGATAATCGTGTTATTGTAATAATGACTGACTTACGTGCATGGGTGGCTACGTCCTTATATCCGCGTAGGTCTGTCCGTCTTGGTATCAAATGTACTACAGATTTTTATCAAAATTGTTATGAACATCTCTGCCATAAACGCCCCCTTACAGTTCCTTATTCTCGCTATCGCCAGAATATCAAGGTCATTTCCTCTAGGCTGACATGTTTTGCGACTATTATTGTTCGATTAATTCGTCGTGTTTCTTTATACCACAGATTTCACAGAGTAAAAGGAAATCCTTCAGCTCTGTTCCTTACAAATGTCTTTGCATAATAGCGACAACTACAACCAAATTTGTGAAACACGACTTGCATGTGAGGCACGAACACGAATGCAAATTCAGTGTCAGGATAATTTGCACCAGCGTAATGTCCTTTGAGAGCTAAGCGCTAAAAATTGACAGTTAACCTCGTGCAGTTACAATTTTCACAGCGTCAGGAAATCCCCCACTTGCTGTGTAGCCCGACACTACATTGCCGTTTGTAGAAGAGCACGCCCCCTCCTCCTTGTGTTAATACGAATACATTACACGCTCTCCCATTATGTATTTTATGATCTGTTTTAATATTATCCTGTCACGGATGCCTAAGCTCTCCAAGCGGGCTTGGGTAGTTGTTCTCAAACCGGTATACAAACCCTAAGTGTCCGAGAGTTTATTATTGAATTCTTCTTGTCAATCATAAGGAAAGAATTGTGTAATACATATTTTAATGTTTTACAAAACCTTTGTCTGCAATAGTGTCACGATACACTGTATTTCGTATTCTGCCCAGTAGAAAACAAAGTTTTACCTTCGGGAGTTTTCTAATCTTATATGTACTGTTGTTACAGCCAGGAAATTTAATTTTTTTATGGGAATTTTACATTGGCTTAACAGAGTATTACAGAGTTTAAGTGTATTTCCGGTCTGTAATTTGGCGCCCGAGAGTTGAGATAGTTCTGGACAGACGGTCCGCAGAATTAAGGAGCCTTTGCAAAGAACCGCGGTGCCGGGAAATAAAAAAAAACGCTGCTCTGAGAGGATAAAAATAATTACATGTAAATAATGTAGGTGTGACGTAATTATAGCGTACGGTCTCTTTTATTTCGCTGTTTCAAAGCATAAGGTTTAATGCAGAAACGTAATGAACTTCAAGACTACCTGATGGCCGCGCGGTCTATGGCGTTGGCCTGCAGCAGCTCGATTGCTGGCATCGCGGGTTCGAGTCCCGCTGAGGTTATGGCTGTTTGCCTCTTGTGTTTGCTTTGTGCTATGTAGGTAGCAGCCTCTGCGACGAGCTGATCACTCGTTTAGAGGAGTCCTACTAGGTTTGTTTGTCTACCTTCGAGAGGGTAGAAGAGTTTAAATATTTGGGAACAACTTTAACAAATCAAAATTCTATTCCGGGAGAAATTAAGAGCAGATTGAAGTCAGGAAATGCTTGCTATCATTCGGTGCAGAATCTTTTGTTTTCCAAGTTGCTATCCAAAAATTTAAAGATCAAGATATATAGAACTATAATTTTGCCTATTGTTTTGTATGGGTGTGAAACTTGGTCGCTGACATTGCGGGAGGAAAGGAAGCTGAGGGTCAATACTTGCCTATGGAGTCTGGTTTATGCTTATATAGGAGATGATAAGCATAAACCAGACTTCATAGGCATCACCTAAATACGCATGCTACCAGATAACCTATATAAATAACTTGTTTTAGTAACTTCACTCTCGATATAGTGCATACTACCTGAGGATGCTCCCGTATGGGGATCGAAACATGTAGGAGGAATATAAATCTATTTTAATGTGAAACTAAAAATGTGATTTTAATGTTTCAAGTGTATTGTGCAAATTGTTGGTTTTTAAGCAAGAATTGATATTGTATTGCACAGCAATACAATGAAAGCAATAAAATGAAAATGGAAGATGAGGTTGTTTGAGAACACGGTGTTGAGGAGAATATTTGGACCTAGAAGGGACGAGGTAACGGGGGAATGGAGGAGATTGCATAACGAGGAGCTAAGTGATCTGTACTCCTCACCCAATATTGTGCGGGTGATAAAATCGAG
>Ga0131853_10010295_pt1 | contig 17097 bp, 6 predicted proteins | sample TergutLab28metaG_FD_92764 | JGI IMG/M metagenome (GOLD analysis project Ga0131853, IMG submission 92764) | Labiotermes labralis P1 segment gut microbial communities from Petit-Saut dam, French Guiana - Lab288 P1 (version 2) (version 2) | ecosystem: Host-associated > Arthropoda: Insects >... | reverse complement strand
TTGAGGAGAATATTTGGACCTAGGAGGGACGAGGTAACGGGGGAATGGAGGAGACTGCATAACGAGGAGCTAAATGATTTGTACTCTTCACCCAATATTGTGCGGGTGATAAAATCGAGAAGAGTGAGATGGGCTGGGCATGTGGCGTGTATGGGTGAGGAGAGGGGGGTGTATAGCGTCTTGCCGGGGAAACCGGAGGGAAAGAGACCACTGGGGAGGCCTAGGCGTAGATGGGTGGATAATATTAGGATGGATCTCTAGGACGTGGGATGTGGGTATATGGACTGTATTGGGCTGGCCCAGGATAGAGACACGTGGCGGACGCTTTTGAGTGCGGTAATGAGCCTTCGGGTTCCATAAAATGCGGGGAATTTCTTGACTAGCTGCAAACAAGTTAGCTTCTCAAGAAGGACTCTGCACCATGGAGTAAGTAAGTAAGTAAGTAAGTAAGTATGTAAGTGACGGTTGATAAACATTACAAATTAAAAAAAGGGAATTCTTCGATCCGAAATTTCCCGTAATAAATCAACCCAAGTCAACGCAGTGTTTAGTTCCAATTTACACCTGTAATTGAAAGACCCTTGGAACATAAGTAACAATTAATATTCTGTATTTCTCTTGCCTGTTATTTTAAACATCTTGACCCACATTGACGAACACGTTTTAACCTTTTCAAGTCTACTGGTTACGTCGGTTTAACATTCAACAATTCTACATTCTGCCCACACTGCATTTTACGTGTTTTATATTAATCTTAGTACAATCAGCTATTTCCGCCCCGTGTGACATAAACTGATAGGTTTGTATAACCGAGATGAAAAGTGTTTACTGCGCAGTACGATCTGGGTCTTTATATAAAGCAGTCTGCGCTTCGTCTTCAAAGGGTTAAACTTTAGACGCCTAACGTCAACTATAGTTGGCGTACCGCACCGCTAACCTCTAAAGTTGCATTTTATATATTTATTCCACAAATATAGGTACCGAATATTTTAAACAAGGTATATACTCTCCTTTTTTTTTTCTTCAAAATGCAGTTTGTTTCATAATTCTAACATATTTGGTTCCTGTATTATTCACATTTTATATACAGTGTGTGCTAAAATAAAAAAAAAATAATTCCGGCGCCAAAAGGTTTATCACCTTCTAAACTTCTAATGGTCACTAGTGAAACAAATGCGGTTTTAAGGGAAGGGACTCCATGTCTCGCTAAATAAGTACCGACGGTCCTGCAGATGATAGTAGCAGTTTATTCAAAACACTGGTACTCATCTACCGAACTGTATGTAGTAACATCCGAGGATCCCGTAATCTTGACTTCCTTTCTTTACATTATGAATATATATTTTTCTTTTTTGTCCTTTAATATATAAAAGTTTAAAATCCTTTACTTCAAGATCCATTCATATGTTAAATAAAAGCCCCACCCCATATTATGCAGAGAGAGTGTTGAAATATAAAGCCTCACCAAAGTATTAAACATCAATTCAACCAACCGGAACCATAACGTTTGGACCATTTATCTAATAAGTTAGTCATCACACGGTGGGACGCACAATTGCCACCTCCCCATAAACATAACCTTGTCACGTCTCCGACTCACACTCGTGACCACTGTGTTATAACTTCTTTACATATGATTCATATTTTTTTTTCAAAACAAATTTTGCTCTGACCACACCTCAAATGATACACACCTAATAATATTTCTATTTCAAATTAGAGCCACATCTGTAGTATCTGTCAAAGGAAAGTACGCGTAAACAACACGGGTCTGTAAGACCCACCCAGACCTCTATTCTCTATTTATAAAATTTATATTAATATCTGTGACTATGACACTTTTACATGCCAGTGAAGACTGTAATGGGAAGAATACTCACAGTGGCGTGCTTGTCGCTACAGAGTCGGTGGTGGATGAATGAACTGTAAGCAAGAATCTTTGGAGGAATAACACTGCAAAAACATAAAGCGACGTCCTCGGAGAAGAACGCCATAAATCCCACATAGAATGTCCTGGAATCGAACCTGGGACTTCACAGTTAGAGTTCTGCGGCTGAATGGCTAAACAGTAACACGGCCCGAACAAAAAAAAAAGGTTCACCTAGCACAGGCCCAGAGGGGGAGAAGAGGCTTATCTCTACTCTTTCTTCAACCTCGGCATTTGATGGGGGTGGGTTATCAACGCCATGCCCCGGTCGCTTTACCGCCGGGAAGAAGACGCGTTACCCATTGTAGTGGAGGCTGTGCGGGCCCCCGTGCCGGTTTAAACGGGTGCGGTAAGTCTCGCCCCACTGGGATTCGATTCCCAGACCGTCCAGCCGCTATACCGACTACACAAAATCCAAAAAGCGGATATGGAATTCTTAAGAAATGTCACAGGATGAACCAAATTTGAAGAAACTGAGAGTGAAAACGAAAGAGAAGAATAAACAAGTGTAGTTTTAAGAATAAAGGTAAAGTGCGCCCTTGTACAGGCACTGAGGCTCTGTACAGGCCGTACGGCCCATAGGGGGAGTAAAGGTAATAGCTCTGCTCTTTCTTGACCACGGCACTAGAAGGGGTGAGGGACCACCGTCACGCACCGGCCGCTCTTTACCCCCGGGAAAGACACGGTACCAAATGTACAGGAGGCTGGGTGGGCCCCAGGGCAGGTCCGGATAGGTGCGGAAAATCTCGCCCCCCCCCCACCGGGATTCGATCCCCGAAACTTCCAGCCCGTAGTCAGTTGCTATACCGACTACACTACCCGGCCCATAAACAGGTATAGAGTTAACAATAAAATCCAGGCTACAAGACAATCATCTCGACGGAACAGAAACTGATGCTCTCCCAAAGCTTGAATTTACACATCAACGGGGCACAGAGATGTAGTTTCGAATGCCCATGGAGTGGGAACAGGCAAGAATGTATGCCGTACAGAGGATGCCCACATTAACTTGCTTATAACTTACCATAACTGTGTAACTTAATGCCTTCCTTTACGTAGGCCTCAACACGAACCACGACGACGTGTGTGAAGAGGTTGTCATTAAAATGCCACACACTTATGAGCTGGGAATTACATACAGATGTGTGGCATGTTACATATTCTGGTCGATTTACCGCGAAGAAAAAGCCACAGTACCACTCTGAAAGGGAAGATCCCTTTGCCCTAGAGTTGCTCCGAACGCGGTTCAGGTAAAATGTTCATCCACTCCTGAAACTGAAAGACGATCACGGGGACTCGGTCAATGAAATAAAGCAGCTAATTATCCATTTTGTGTGTTGTCTATTATTTCATCATTGTCAGTCATTAATCAGCTGAACTCTTCGTAACTATGCTGTGGGATAAGAAATCGCAAATATCCAAGAATGTCATTCCACACAGTCCTCAACCAGTATCACCGAACTGTCTTCCTCACAACATACTTCCCTACCATCATTCTTGCATTACAAGGCATTACACCATCAAAATTCTGTAAGTTTAGTTAGTTATTTTCTTTTACCTTCACATATCGTCGTCCTTATCATTGTCATCAAACTTTTGCGTGCTAGGACTCAAACGCGAACGTCTTGCACGCCAACACGCTACTTCTATTTTAGGTGCGTTCACATAAATTGTGAAAAGTGCCTGTTTGCTTCTTCATGTCTGTCCGTCTGTCTGTCTACATACACCGGTGTGGCTCCCACTGGACGAATTTTCTTTAAACTTCATCTTGCGAACTTTTATGAAAATCTGTTAAGACACCTAACATTTGGTTAAGAGTGGACAACAATATCTGGCACTCCATATGAAGACCTAAGGATGTTTCTATTGTTGGCAGCAGTTAGAAATATTATGTAGCTCGACAAGGGAAAATGTTTTGTCTTTTCCATGGCAACAGAAAAATTTTATATTATTAACAATTATATGTCAGCAATACAAGTGGGAAGCACTGTTCTCTGTGCACGGCAAAAGGGCTTAAGGGAAGGCGCCACATTGTTCATTAATCTGCCTAACTATTACAACTTATAAATTTGAAATACGAGCAATATAAGTGTTTGTACATTCCCTTATATAAAAATGTATTCGTAATCCCGTATTCTTGGGGCGGCGTTATCATTTCGTCTAATTTTTATTGGTATTCTATATCTGCGTTTTAGAAGTAGGTCAGCAACCTACGTACAAAAAGAATGTTGAATTGGACTCTATTTACACAAAATATTCACTTATTAGGGGGCAGGTGAGCCTTTTGTTGTTTCACTGCTTTCCCTTATTTGATCAGAGCATCTACTGTTCCTTCTACCAAGGCCACTTCATCTCCTCGATTTTAAATTCTGGATAGATTGAAAGATCGATCAACAACCATTACTCTCTCCAGAAGTTCAGTTCACTGTCTACTGTAAGCAACTGTTTATCGTGCAAAGTAGATAAATTCCCGTTTTTCACTTGGTTTTTTTTCCCCACGTTATTTCTGACACAAGAAAATGAAGCTGGTAGCTAATGACGACGAATGTAAATGTACGTTTTTATTCCGATGCAAGATGGTAAAATCACGTAATTTCATAATCTCCTATAACATCCTTTTCTTTACAATGTTAGTGTCTCTACATACTGATCTGCAAGCAACAGACAATGGATTATACCGAGTAAATTCATGTTCTTAAATAACTATGGAACAGACTCTTTTATGAGAAGCTAACCCGTTATACGCTTGTCGCGAAATTCCTTGCATATTATGGAATCCGAAGGTTCATTAGAACATTCGCAAGAGCCCGCCAACTGTCCCTATCATGAACCAGATCAATCCAGTCCATGCCCCCCCCATCCACCTTATTGAAGATACATTTTAATATTATTGTACCATCATCGCCTTGATATTCTAAGTGGTCTCTTTCCCTCAGGGTTCCCTCCCAAAACCCTATATGCACTTCTCATGTCCCCAATACGTGCCACATACACGCAACATTCTTCTTGATTTGATCAGCCAAATAATATTTGGTGAGGAATTCAGAATATAAAGCTGCCCGTTCTGTAGTCTTCTTCCCTGTAACCTCGTCCATCTTACGCCCAAATATGTTCTTCAGTACCCTGTTCTCGAACACCTTCAACCTATGTTCCTCCCTCAATGTGAGAGACCAAGTATCACATCCATACAAAACAAGTGGCAAAATCATATTTCTGAATAGCAGGATAAATTCATGTTACAAAGTGTTAGTAAACTTAATGACACTTCCGCTGTGATCGCTATTATATGCAAATAGGTTTTCAGTTCTTGAATGTTTAATTTTTGGATCAATGCAAGAGATTTCTTGTCATGGATTTCTACTTTCTCTCCAATCAGCGTAGAGTAAAATCCCGAACTCCGTAATAGTCCATTGAATAGTATGTTCAGTATTTCGTTTACACTGCAGTTTGCAGAACGAACTGCGAGTGAATGAAGAAATGGAAAAGATTTTTAAAAAGGGCGATGGTGACCTAATTGAGGTGCTTTTCCTGAATTTTGCTGTAGGTAATGAGGAAAACAAAAGAAGTCAGGTGTGCCGGCTAGGGTTCAAACCAGTGATCCTCCCAATAACACTTCAAAGATTTACCATTACCACTTCCTGCTGTTAACACCACTGATGATTTCAAAAATCTGATTAAGATCAGTTCAATTTAAGATCGACCAGGACCCACCCACAGATCAGGTGGCTAGTCACCGGTATCTGACCAGGCATGGAGGGTAGAAACCCAGGTTAGTTCTAGTGTGACTGGTGATGGATAAAATGATACGGGTGCAGTTTCTGCATTCCAGGACACTTCGGTTCTGGCCTTACAATAATCATTTCGCCATTTATCTGCACTCATCTACCACAAGGGGCTCGTACATATGTCCACTTGACACCGCAAGGCCAAGGAATTGGATACACACAAATCGCGCAATTAAACTAAATACAGCATCCACCGACTGAGACTCCCACAGACAGCCAATGAAACGTGTGTCTCAATAAAGTGTAAGTAGAAGCGAACAATTCGTTCTGACCTTCCAGGTGGATACCAACCACGATCTCTTGACTATATAGTCCTCTTAAAATTAGCTTCACTTCCGGTCGACATGTTAGTCTTGGCATCATCGTCCGCACATCTCCACTTGATTGGCCCCAGTTTGCTCTGATACATATGACAACCATCACGGGATTATATGTATATGTTCTAACAGCCGACAGAACCACCGTTTATAATTTCTGCGTTCGTGTCCGACCTCTATTTACTATTTCTTTTCTAGTACCTGGATATTATTTGAGACCCGACAGCCGTTTACAGTTTGTGCACTATGACCCGGTTACTTGGCGAGACCTTGCCTCTGTTTATATTTTCTGTACTAGTTCTCGACACCGCCACAGGCCTGGCCAGTGTTTGTAATTCATGTGCTACTTCCAGGCTGTCTATTACGTCAGATGCGATCAGTGTCTTCAATTTCAGTGCTAGTATCCGGCTACTATAACAAAGAACCACTTTCGGCAGCTTCTATTTTAGCATCCTGATGCTCTTCCAGGTACTGGTCCTGAGGTCTCCTTACGGTACAATATTAATTCATGTCTCTAGCCAAGGCAGCGTTTTACTATCACATAAAGAACTTAGAAGCAAAGAATATAATTAAACAGGCGGCATAGTGTATTCGGCTACAGGCTGCATGACGGAGGAATCGTGGGTCGATTCGTGGAAAAACGAGGAACTTTTCTTCTGCAAAACATGTATAGATAGCCTCTGTGCCGCCGCCTCCTTTTCAGTACACAACGGCGTCACGTGAAGCTGACCATTCATCATCTAGTGCCAAGTTTAGGAATAAGCGGAGGTTTAACTCCACTTCTTCATAGCCCTCAAGGTGTTAACAGACACATATCGCCTTTGCCCTTTCAATAAGATTAGCCTCGTTTAAACGAAGCTTCGTTATGTCCATTTTCAAGACTTTAGTTATAGTAATATGCACCAGTAAATATTTGAGCGGAAAATCTTTGGCCCAGTACAAGATGAAAATGGATTCTGGAGAATCAGAAAGAACCATGAATTGAACGAACTCATAGGAAATGCAGACATAGTAAGATTCATAAAAAGCAGAAGAATAGCCTGACTAGGACATGTGATGCGGATGGATGGAATGAGAATGCCTAGAAGAATACTAGAATGGAAGCCAATAGGTGGGAGAATTAGAGGAAGACCAAGGAAAAGATCGATTGAAGACGTTGAGGAAGATATCCAGACGATGGGAATAAGAGGGTGAAGAAAACTGAGCAAGGAAAGGACGGAATGGAAGAAAATCACTGAGAAGGCTAAAACCCATAGTGGGTTGTAACGCCAACAAAAGAAGAAGAATGTGCACCAGAAAACTGGCAAAGAAATCTGAACATTAAACTACTTCTTGGAAGGTGGTTTGAGTTGAGGCACAGAGCAATGAAGAGGCTCCAGAAATTGCGCTGCGGGTTGCAGCCTGTTAGTCACAAACCAGATGTTAGGTAAAAAGTACGGACAGACGACATTTTTGCACACTTCTTTTGTAATGAACACATCAGATCAGAAAATTACTGTCTGTTCGTCATTTCTATAAATGTTGAAAGAATTTGATAAAATCTGGAATAGTCGATGTGCATTATATTCTGTATAGTCAACTTTACTTCGATATGTGTGGAACTTATACTGTCTACTTAAAATTAAGCTCAAATATAAACTTTATCAAGATTTTCGAAACTAGCTTATCTTTAAAAAAAATGTGGTACAATTGTGGTACCCCAATAAGCTCTAAAAATCGAATTTGCAACGCTATTGAAGCTGATGTATAGTATAATAAAAACAAGAGGAAAAATATTTTATCGTGTAACACGTATGTCTACTGACTGAAACAAGGCAGGTTTTTATCCACAACAAAACGACACCAAGACCAGCGAGACGTATAAAAAATTCCCCTGGGAAATTTATACAATTCCAGAGGATCGCAGAAGGGCAATATTTGCGTTATTTGTAGAAGAAATCCTCTGTGAGAAAGATCAGGTGTTTTTCGCCGCAGGATAATCATATAAAGTAGAGAAATCTTTTATTTTTTTTATACATTTTTAAAGCGTTCTCTGAGCACAGTCTGTTCGGTAAACAAGGCCTCAGTGCTGAAACGTACTATTTTAGATACATAAGTATCCTTCCAAATTTTAAGCACCAGATTTCCGTTCAGAAATCCGCATGACATTAATGATGATGATGATAATGATAATAATAATAACAATGGCAACAACATTGTCACCATCACCATTATTATCATCATATTCAGCTTAAATGTCTTTTCTCCAAGACATATTCCGACAATTTGTGGCACTGTACAACGGCGGGCATTAAAGTCATGCAGGTTGTGTACGGACGTTCCGTTATTAAAACTGAGGCTTAACAGCAGACGTTCTGCACAGCGAGAGAACTTCTTACGCAACGAAGACGAATGTCGTGCCCTCACAGGACAATAAAACTTGAAGTCAAAAGCCGTCAGTATCCCAGTCAGTCACGAAAACTTCGCGCAGTCATTTCTAACGCATATTCTGTCAATTCAGCCCACATAAGTATTGCCTTTGCCGTCATGTGCCTGTGAACATGGAGAAACTTTATTGCTAAATTAGTTACATTTTATTAACGATTTTTAAGAAATCTCTGTTCCTAGGATAACGCTAAAAGCAAGTTTAGAATGTCGCCTTAATGTGGCAATCTTAAAATGCAGATTTTACTGCAGTGCCATACTTGAGAGTATTGGGGTACAACCAACATGCACATATGCTTTTCGTTCATTTGTCTTCCAGCGTGGCGTCTACAGTTGTCTTTTATGTTCATGTTGTGTCGCTGTGGATCGTGACGCCGTGTTACAGTCTGGCAGGTGAGTACCAACATTTCCGACAAACCCACTACCTAAATTTTCAATTCTGAAGAAGTATGTCGTGTTTTGTTGTATGCTGTCTTCTGGGGTAATTCCCCGGTGTCTGAATTTAAACGCCGGGGAATTACCCAGAAGAAAGCATACTACATTCGGAACACGGCGAAAGTTTGAAATCAAGAAGTCGTATTTTCATCTTGAAGATTGGTACCAACATGTAGAAGTATAATTTGGTGTCGTAAAGACAACACTTCAACCGCTAGAAGAATTAAAAAAATATATATTTTATGCAAAGGGCAGGTAAAGTTAAACCTAGAACAGGCCACGAGCCCAGAGGGGGAGTAGAGGTATAGCTCTACCGTTTCCATAACCTCGGTGCTAGATGGGTGTGGGTGGTCAACAACACGCCCCGGCCGCTTTACCCCCAGGAAAGACCCATTCTACAGGAGGCTGGGTTGGCCGCAGTGCCGGTCTGGACTTATGTTTTATGTCTAGGAAATGTGTCATCCCCGTTGTGTGTGTGAAACTTGGAAAACTGTATGTAGTCAAACACAACTGTGTCACATGATGTGTATTTAATGACTATATAATGGACAACTACATGTTTCGGCCTGTACTGGCCATCTTCAGGTTGTCTTAGGGGAACTTAAGATCTTACTATAAGCATGCATGTTCCCCTAGGACAACCTGAAGATGGCCAGTACAGGCCGAAACATGCAGTTGTCCATTATATAGTCATTAAATACACCTCATGTGATACAGCTGTGTTTGACTACATACAGTTTTCCAAGTTAGGTTTTATGTACACATCTCTTCAGGGTTTCACAAATCCCGGGCGCCAGTCAACCTGGGCAAGTGCATTTTGTACTGTGCCACCTAATATTTGCGGGTCGTCAGTATGGAACTTGAAATGTATCATCGTTACGGTGCCTAGGGCACTGAGATGGCTTCTATACTTGTCGAACATTTGTGCACCCATCTGTTCAGGCATACTTCAGTTTTCCTATGATGTCCCGTAACTACACAGGTTATAAACCGGTAGACAATTACATAGTAGCGGACAATTGTGAATGCGATAATGAACCTTCGGTTTCCATAAAATGCGGCGAATTTCTTGACTAGCTGAGAACCGGTTAGCCTCTCAAGAAGGACTCTGCTCCATGGAGCAAGTAAGTAAGTAAGACAATTACGTATGATGAATTTGCAAAGATATGAAAGTTAGGCGTAATTTTGTTTTCAAGGATGATCGCGCCATCTATTGGAGACTGAGGAAAGTCTCGTAAACCTCAAGTATAACAGGTTCCCAAGTCAAGATTCGGAGTCCGAACCCCTAAAATAAGAAGCAGAACTACCAGCCACATTGCAAAAACTACATAATATTGCGTATTGTTTGCAAAAGCAGCACAAAATCAATACAAAATGGGAACACCATACCCACATTTCGGCAGATTTTGACGACATTTGGCACTTGAATTCTTTATGTAGCTCCGAGAATAATGCAAATTTTTAAGCCTTATTTCTCAAGTAGGCACTATGTAGGAAAAAAAGCTTAACACGTCTAGAAAAATATTGGTCTTTTGAGCATATCTGGAAGCCCTCTACACTATTACGTAATAATAGAAGAGGTATAGGAAATACGAAAACCTCGCTGTTACTGGCCGTGGAGAATGGGTCTGTACAGTTGTTGTAGTTAGACATAAATCATTAATAACTTTGATGATAGGTTAGATGCTTACAATGCTGTAACGGTATACTATGTGATGTCCTGTAAAAGGGTAACGGTTTCTCATTATTCTTCTTTACCTCCGTCCATCCCAAGAAGTTTAATCTCACTTGGCTATGTAAATCTAAGTTAAACTGACACCCAGCACACCACCAAATTGGAAAGTGGCGGTATAGATCCCCTCATTCTTTACTTCCGCACTACGTGGAGGTGCGTGGCCATTTTCGTGGATCGGTCGCTTTACCGCCGGGGAAGGCGACCCCCCAAAATACATGGAATAAGAGGACCGGCTTCGAAGATTTGGGGAAGAGTAAAATGTGTTGTTCCAACTAGGAAACAAACTACAAATTCTCCTTGGTTCAGCCCGCCACCTATCACTCTACCAACAGCTGTAACCCGGGTCCGCATGTGTGCTGTCTCTAATAACAAGTATTTCTGTTCTACTTGGCGTTTAGTCTTCTTTCTACCCAGTGAACACCCGGTTGCTCCTCGTCCATATTCTGTTAGGCTACTGTTTTATTTCGACCCTCTAAGTAACTCAAACTTTTGGTTATAGGATTACGCACATCGAAATTTTAAGAAATGCCTGAAGATTCTCAAGAAAGTATTTGGATCTAAGACATACAACAAATTATTAACAAAATATTTTTTTTCTTACTGTTCCCAAAGCAGGACACGCAATAAGATTAACTTCAGTGCGTGCTATTCATATTTTACTGTAATACACTAAGGTATGGGGTTAATTTTATCCGTACATATGTGGCTGTTACGTCTGTAATTTTTTTTTGAAAATGTTTATTGCTCTGAAGTTTGTAGTTCAGAGATACACCTGGATACAAGAATAACAAAATGTTCCCAATTCACCATTTTACATGAGTTATGACTCGTCTTGCGGTTGATATGAAGGGGTTTGTCGTGTTAAGTGTTTATAGGTCGACAGTGAAAAAAGCAGAACAAGGAAAAAACACTGCTATGACGTCTGTAATATTAAAATATTCCGAACAAGCAAACACTTGCCAAGTGCAGAAGAAAGGTTTTTAGAAATGCTAATATTTTTGGAAACAAATAACTGTACGTCTAATTACCATGATGAAAAGTGCCAACATGAACTGTCACTTTTCGGCATTAAAGTCACTTTCTCCGCGTCTTGACTGGAGTCACATACGAAAGTAATGTGTGTATCTGTGTAATTTTGATCTGTGATAAGTTATAAATTCACTGGGTGATGAGAGGTTCTCCGCAGACGCTACCTCAACATCACTTTCGTATTTTCACACCTTGTCCCCCTCCACCAAAATTCGTCTAACAATGTGTAAAGAAGGTACTTCACCGAAGGTACACACATGATTACACCGAGAAGCCTATGAAGATACAAAAAGCAGTCTATCTAATGGAAGCCGCTTTGTTTCTATGTATACAGCTACGCGCTGCGGCTTGAATGAACTAAGCCATCTTAGGAAAACAGTGACATGTGTACATGGAGGGAAATTGTATTACGTTCATGACGTCATTAAAATTTGGACTGAGATAACAAAACTTACAGTGTTGTTACTGCGAACGAATTTTCTATTTTTATTACCATATGAAATTTTTATCAGTTTGGATAACTAGAGTAATCTCATTGCGAAGTGTGTAAGAAAAAATAATATTTTGGTGTTTTCTGTTAGGTACGCGGTAATGAACAGCTACTATATATTCGTATAGGTTTATAATATGTCTGTAGTGAGGATTTAATTTCGATGGCAGACGAAACAGCGGGTGTTTAAAAAATAACTCTTAGAAATCTGTAAATCGTGATGGCACTAAGAGGCTGATTGTTTACAATTTTTATTTCTCTGTTTGGGAGACAACGACTTTGATTCTACGTGCGGGAGAGCGACTACACCTACTGAAAATTTAAGTTCCACCCCCCCCCAAAGATTCTAAAACAGTTTCTTAAGAAAAAAAATCACCATTCACAATTTTCATCCAGTCCGACGCGATAGTCTTTAGCTATTGCATTCGAAAATGCGGCAGATCCTTTAACCTTTCGGCGCTGGAATTATTTTTTAAATTTTAGCACACCCTGTATATAAAATGTGAATAATACAGGGACCAAATACGTTAAAATTATGAAACAAACTGCATTTTGAAGAGAAAAAAACGGAGAGTATACACCGTGTTTAAAATATTCAGTACCTATATTTGTTGAATAAATATATAAAATGAAACTTTAGAGGTTAGCGGTGCGGTACGACCACTATAGTTGATATTAGGCGTCAAAAGGTTAAACCACACCAATTTCTGATTCTATCGTCTGTTTTATCATCTCAAGCTATGCATATAAACCGCACGGCTTAGCGTGGTCTAAGAATAGAAGGCGACTATTTCTCTACACATAAAAAACAAACTGATCTTTTTTTTTGAGGTGCGTCATCCCATTTGTGTTAGTCCAATAACAAAAAACTTTGTGTATTATAGGTACAGTCGAACACAACTATATTTCACCTAGTAGTACAGTGGGTATACAACTACGTTGGGTGCAACTACATGTTTCGGCCCTATATGTTGGCCTTCTTCAGGTTGTAATTTAACTTACAGATTTGAATGGAAGCATCACGATGTGCTTGTAACGTAATATAATATTAAATAGTGTATGTCACCACAATCACTTTATTATTCAAGGTAATTATAAGGCTACATGTTTCGACTATTGATCAGTCATCTTCAGGCCTATTTTGTCAATTGAGTCACAAGATGCTATGCACACTTTGGGATCCCATTGCGTTGGGATGGGATCCCAAAGTGTGTATAGCATCTTGTGACACAATAGACAAAATAGGCCTGAGGATGACTAATCTAAAGTCGAAACGTGTAGCTTTATAATTACCTTGAGTAATAAAGTGATTGTGCTAACGTACACTATTTAATGTTATATTAACTTACAGAGCAACTATACAAGATATGAGGGGTGTTTTTTGGGTATTGGGGGGTGGGTGGGTGGGGGAAAGAGATCTCGTTGTTTCAATATTAGGTAGCATGACCTACGGCTGTTATGAGTAACTTATCATTAGTTGTCTATGTACATACGTTAAAGTAGGTTAATATTACTGTGCTGAGGAATGAGTCAACAAACTGATCTTTTTAATGAGAATGCAGTAAAAGTTTCATGATAGGTTGAATTAAATATTTATGTATTAAGACGACTTTCAAGCTTCACAGAGTGAAAAATGGGCGCATTATTATTATTATTATTATTATTATTGAACCTAAGGTACAAAATGAAATGCGCTATTGACAACTTCGCGGTTTTGTCAGCAAGTAATAATCGCCTGTTTCTACAAAAGAAATTTTCTTCATTTTTACTTGAATTGTTTTCTAGGATGTTCATCTGAAATACCCAGAGCCTGTAAATATATTGCTGGTACAGTGACCATATACAGGGCGATGAGATTGACAGGGCATGTAGCTTACAATAACAATTAAAACACTTTTCTCCATATCATGTATATCACCAAGAGCACTGTCATAACGAACATATTCTACCAGACGTATAAGTCTAGAGTAGGTCATGAGCGGAATAACGAATGAAAATGACTAAGAGGATTGGCACCCCTGAGTTGGCAGGTAATGCCAAGGAGCCTTTTCTGTCATTTCTCTAGTAAAATGATCTAGTGGAGACAACAGGACCTCAAAGGGGAAGAGGGGGTTATACGGCAGCAGGAAAGAACTCGGCAATATCAAAGAAACTCAATTTTAACTGCAGGGGAAGAAAATTGAGAAACAAGGAATAAAACTTTAGTTATGGTTTTCTCTCTTATAGTCGCCCTTGTTCCTTTCCTGACGATTTTCAATTAAACTACGTGATTTTAGTGTTGCGATATAAAGGGAGATTTACTGCGGCAGCCACTCGCCCCGCTCACAAGATTCACTCTCACTCACTTCTAACAGAAAGTAGTTTTTAGGCTACCGCCCCTCTTAACAGCTTCCCTAATCACAGTACCACGATGGCGGTCTTGCATCCTGTGGGGGCAAAAGGTCTTGGGTTTCTCTGCATGGGGCTAAAACACATTTAGATTACAAGATTCTTAATAATATTAAAACATGAGACATATAATCACAGCCAAATTTCCATCTTAAGTTTTCTCAGAAAGAAGTGACATTAAAAATGAACAAAAGAACTTAAAAGGGAATAAATAAGGAGCCCAGCATTGATGACTTTACGAAACAAAATAGATTAAAAACAATTAAGTTATAAAATTTAGCTATAATGTTTTATAAGTCTGAAGATTGTCAGAACCGATTATTTAAATGCATTGCACGTTTAACACCCCACTCGTCTGCAACCCAAATGGATTAAATACACTTTGCTTCCCAATGCTCCTCCGATGTTCGAAAGAGCAGAGCAACGTTTGAGAGTTCCGAGGTTTCGCTCAACTTTCCGTCTGGTCATGTAGCACTGAGATGAAGAAAATTATGGAGTACTGGCGGAATTATACTGAAAGGGGGGGGGGGGAGCCGAAGTATTCGGAGAAAACCCCATACCTGCGCTACCTATTCCACCACAAATCCCACACGGACTGGCCTGGGATTGAACCCGGGCCTCTGCGGTAACAGACCGGCAACTAATACTCTCAGCCATGGTACAGCAAATTTTTAGGCGCCTTCGCAAAATTGTGAAAAGCGACCATTAGCTTTAGACGCGTCATCCCCTTTGTGTTTTATTTACAATTAAATAGCTGTTCTTTTGAGTCAAAACAAACTGACGACATGTTTCGGCCCTTGCACTGGGCCATCTTCAGGTCACAAGATATATAATTGAGGAGACTATACAGTGTGAATCATAAACAAAATCGTGTAAATCATAAATATAGTATATATGTGTCTAACGTTCAAAGAGAGATCGTTGTCGTTCAATTTCCCAGCGGTATACATTAGTAGTCTAAAACATGGAAATATAAAGTGGAAACACGACAGTGGTGGTTTAAAATAGAAACATATAATGGAAATGTAACAATGTTATGTATACAACACAGACTGTTACACATTATGTGCAAAGATCTTATGAGTGAAGCAGTGATAAACCTTCGGATTCAGAGGTAATGTAGTAGTAGAGCTATTTCTCACCAGTATATCCGGGAACGTCTATCTCGATGATTGGGATATAAAAATTAGACGACAAGACGAGAATTAACTTATTTGTCGTCTAATCTTTGCACATAATGTGTAAAAGTCTGTGTTGTATACATAATATTGTTACATTTCCATGATATGTTTCTATTTTAAACCACCACTGTCGTGTTTCCACGCTATATTTCCAGGTTGTAGACTACTAATGTATACCGCTGGGAAATTGAACGTCAACGATATCTTGTTGAACTTTAGGCACATATATCCTATTTTTATGATTTACACTATTTTGTTTATAATTCAAACTGTATAGTCTCCTCAATTATATATCTTGTGACCTGAAGATGGCCCAGTGCAAGGGCCGAAACATGTCGTCAGTTTAAATAAAGAAAACAACATAAGATAGTTGTGTTTTGACTCAAAAGAACCCCTATTTAATTGACTATTAGCTTCGTCATGTCCGTCCTTCCATCCCTTCGCATGGAACAATTCAGCTCCCACTGAACAGATTTTCATGGACATTTATATTTGAGGATTTTTCGAAAATCTGTTAAGAAAATTCATGTTTCATTAAAATCGGACAAAAATAACGGGTACTTTACAGGAAACCCAATATACACTTTTTATCATATCTCGCTCTTTCTTCTTAGAATGAGAAACATTTCAGATAGAATTTGTAGAGAAAATCAAAACGCACATTTTGTGTTCAGTAATTTTTTTTTGTCGAAAATCATGTTGTTTGTGAGAAAATGTTGGAAAATATTGTAGAGCGGGGCAGGCCACAGATGACAACAATATGGTGCATGCGCATTGCATGCTGGATACCTAAGGCTAACAAATACACACACAGGTTATGTAATACTTATTGTTTTTCCACTACAACAATGGTTGCACGAAAGCGCCTAATTGTTACGTTATACGTAAATTGCCTGTCTTGTTAAAGACTAATATTACACTGAAATATGTTTAGAAGTGCAGTCCGTACCGCGCTGTAAACAAACTGCGTCTCGGTGACGGAAACATTCACATAACATTCATTCGCTGGTACACACGGCTGAGGTTAAACCGCGTCGCCACACTGGAAAGCATTATGTTTCCAATCCGTGTTAAGTACTAAACACCATAACTATGGGTTCGATACAGGTGCGAGGCTACCCCGAGATTAGTATCAGAAGAGTTATTGGAACTGCAAGGTAATACTTTGAAATTTAAGGCAATTTTATGTAAGAATCATAAACCAAATATCCAACAATGTGACTTTAAAATCCCATATACATTTCAAACTGTAAATAATACAGGGCACATCATATAAGCAAGATACTGAGAGAGCTATTTGGAAGAGGAGGAAAAAAAGAGGAGGCTGGAAGAAAAAGTTACAGGAAAATTTCCTGCTTTGTGTATTGCTTCAGAGACTCGCATTAT